>VOFC01005016.1_pt1 | contig 33219 bp, 47 predicted proteins | sample 5384161 | NCBI WGS metagenome assembly VOFC01 (sample SAMN12384722, study PRJNA508395) | human gut metagenome | isolation source: healthy gut B | host: Homo sapiens
CACAATGAAGATGATGTGCTAGAAACATTTTTTCTAAATTTTTTATGGTGGTTCAATTGGTACATTTGCTCCAAAAAGCTATATGGATCGATCAAAATAACTTTAATTCGCCCATTAATTTATGCACCTGAAAAATCAATAAAACTTTGTTAAGAAAAATAATATTGAGTTAATGCCAAAGTGTTGCCCAATGGACGGAGTTTCTAAAAGAGAAGATATGAAAAATTTAATACATGAATTACAAAAAGATATTCCGATGGTTAAAACAAATATCTATGGAGCAATTAAAAGAAGAAAACATAAAGGTTGGGAAAAATAAAATTAAAGCTTAGAACTTTTAAAATTCTAAGCTTTTTGTTTTTTATTTTTGTATATGCTCTCATAGCTTCAGTTTTAAATCCGCATAAATATCTTTTTCTGCACCTTCTAGGCTATCTCCACGAACTCCCATGTAGAACTTAATTTTTGGTTCTGTTCCTGATGGTCTTACTTAACACCAACAGTCATTTTCTAAGAATATCTAAGTACATTAGATTTTGGTAAATCAATTTTTACTTCTTCTCCTGTAAGAATTATATTTTTTCAGTTATGAGCAGTCCATTATTTTAAAACTTTATATTTTCCAATTGTTTCTGGTGGGTTATTTCTCATTGTTTTCCATCATTTTTTTATTTTTTTGCTGCTCCATCAGCTCCTTCTAGAGTAACTGGAATTTGTCCTTCTCTATAGTAACCATATCTTTCATACATTTGCTCTATTGCATCCCATAATGTTAAGCCTTGTAATTTATAATATGCTGCAATTTCGCAAAGCATCATTACTGCTATAATTCCGTCTTTGTCTCTTGCATGTGTTCCAATTAGGCAACCATAGCTTTCTTCAAATCCCATTATGCAATTATTGCTGTTTGTTTTCTCGAATTGTCTTATTCTTTGCGGCAATATTTTTAAATCCTGTTAATGCTAGGAAAAATTCTACTCCGTAGTATTTGCTAAATTCTATCTGTCATATTTGAAGATACTATTGTTTTTTATAAGTGCTGGATTTTCTGGCATTATTCCTTTTTCTTTTTTTGAGAAATTAGGTATTCTGCTATTGTAAGACCTATCATGTTTCCATTAAAAACTATGTATTCTCCTGTTTTTGGGTCTTTTACTTGTAAAACCAATTCTATCTGCATCTGGGTCATTTGCCAAAACTATATCTGCATCAACCTTTTTTTGCAAGTTTTAAGGCATATTCAAATGCTTTTGGATCTTCTGGGTTTGGATAGCTAACTGTTGGGAAATCTCCATTTGGTTCTTCTTGCTCTTTTACTATATGTACATTTTGTAGCCTAATTCATTAAATAATTTTTTAGCTGGAATCTTCCACCTGTTCCATGTAATGGTGTGTAACTATTTTTAAGCTATCTGCATTCTTTTAATTGCTTCTGGGTTTAATGTGTTTTTCTTTAATTCATTTATATAAATCATCAAAGTCTGGTCCTATTACATTGTATAGACCTTTTCTCAATTCTTCTTCTTTTTGATATTTTTTTATATCTGCAAAATCTGTACTATTTACTTCTGCAATTATTTCTCCATCTATTGGTTCTGATATTTGTGCTCCATCTTCCCAATATACTTTATATCCATTATCCAAAATTATTTTTTTTTTCCAAAATTTTTGATATATTCTTTTTTTGCAGTTTCTGGACTATCATCACCATCTGCATTTTTAACTGGCGCAAATTCTTCCTCTCTTTTTACTCTCATAATAGCCATATCATCTAAACTTCCAAAAGCATCAAAGAAGAAAGTCTCAAATTTATATGCATTTGGCTGAATCTTTTCCTTTTATTATTTCACCATTTACATCCATATAAGTTGCTTTTATGTGCTATGATATGGTAATTTTTTCTTCACTTTTTTCAATTGCCTCTAAAGCAAATAAAGTTACAGTTTAATTGAGATTCTCCGTATTTTAATTCTCCGTTTGCGTCTCTTTCTTCTACCATTTCTTTTGATATTTCTGAATATTCTATAACTCCTGGTTTTCCATTTTTTTGCAAAATACTCCAACTTTTTTCATGAGGTCCTGCTTTTTACAACACTCTTTTCCTGCAACTAAACTCCTCTATCTTCTGCTAAAACCAATTAATGTTGGGTCTACCATTTTAACTAAAACATTATCAACAGCACCTATAAATACCCATTTTAATTTTACGTGCTTTCATATCAGTATATAACACCATCTCTTAGCATAGAAGAGAATACTCCACCATGACCATCTGATGCAAATTTTATCATTCCTTCTTCATCCAATAAAACTTTTTCCATCTTCTCCAACCATTGGTAATTCGCCTTGTTTGAAGAATTGAATATATCCTTTTGATATCCAAAATATTTATGTTCTTCAAAAAAATTAACAGTAGCTGAATTATTTTCTTTACTTGTCATAATATACCATGGAATAGTTACTTCATATTTTGGTTTGTTGCTTTTAATGTATCACATAAAATCTCAAATATAGATTTATGTGATTCTAGTCCTATATCAAATGTACCTTTTGGACCATTATGACCTAATCTCGTACCTTGCCCTCCTGCCATAGTAACAACTGCAAAAGTTTTCCTTCTTTTATCTTCTCGATACCTATTTGGTCATATTTTTTTTTTTCTTCTTTGCTCATTTTTTCTTTTTTCTACATATGCTATTGGTTCGATTTCAGAATCTGAATATACTTGTTTTGCACCTCTGCTGTTGTATAACTCAGAAATTTGATTAAAATCCACTGTCAATATTTCATCTAACAACTTAGATTTACTTTCTTCTGATAATTTTTTCATAATTTGATAATAGTTGTTCTTGACCATATTTTTTAGTACAGCTTTTTTGCTGCTTCTAGTTTTTCTTTCATTATCATTTCCTCCTGAAACTTTTTTTATAAAACAAAAATAGACTATACAAAAATATAGCCTATTTAATACTATATACCATTTAGAATAAATAGTCAACCTTATTTTTTTTCTAGTATATTATTCCCGTAGTATTTTATACTATCTTCATACCTTTTTCATATCCTTCGAATACATCCTCTTTCTCTCTTTCTCCAGATGTATTTAGTATTTTATCATGTTCATCTAAAATTTCTGTTATGTTGTAATTAAATTCTGTAATTTCATAACAATTTATTATTTTATATTTCTGACATTTTTATTTTGTTCCATCCATCTTTCTATATTCTTTTTTAATATTATCAATAAATTTCTTTCTTCCATTTACCAAAATTGTTATATTTTCTTCCTTTTACTCTCTATATTTAATATATTTTTTAACTCTAAATATTTTTTTGTTCTTACTATATTTCAATTTATGTTTAGTATTTGTTCAGAATTTTTAGATTTAATTTTTTTACTAGTGTTTCCACTTTTTCTTTTTATATTTGTTTCTAATAATGTAACTATTTTATTTTCTTTATTTATTTCTTCATTTAAATATGGAAGCAACATTGTAACTAAGTGCCAATCACTTACATAAAAAACTACAAAGTTTAGTTGTTTTTCTGCTTACTTTTTCCATTCTTTAAATCCCCTAAATAATTATTTGTTACATGGTAAATTTTACCATTCTATTACAAATGTCAAGAATATTACAAGTAATCGTATCCTTTATTTCGACATTAAAAAATTTTACCATGTTTATTTTTTTTTTTATTTTAGTAAATAATTTTATTAAATTTTTTATTTAATAACTAGGATTAATTTTATAAAACTTACTTTTATAAACATGTATATTTTAAAATTAGAAAGGATTGATATTTTATGAATAAATTTATATCTATTGTAAAATCATCTGTATTTAAACGTTTGATTATTGTTCTTTTACTTCTTATTTTATTTATATTCATTTCTGCCATTTCTTATGTAAGCGCCGTTTCTAATAATATTGCAAATGGTGTTTTTAGACTTCATGTAATAGCAAATAGCGATAGTCCAGAAGACCAAAATTTAAAATATATTGTTCGTGATGAATTAATAAAATATATGAATACACTTGCTAAAGATTGCACTTCTAAGCAAGAAGTAATAGAAATAGCTCAAAATAATATTTCTAATTTTGAAAATATAGCTAAAAAGACTATTCAAGATAATGGTTTTTAATTATAATGTTACAGTCGAAATAGGTAATTTTGACTTTCCTACAAAAACCTACGGAGATATAACTTTACCTGCCGGAACATATGACTCTTTAAAAATTGGAAAATCTGAAAGTTAAAATTAGTGGTGTGTAATGCTTCCACCTTTTATGCTTTGTAGATGTTACAATGGAATTGTACCAGAAAAAATTAACTGGTACATCTATATATATGGATATAACATCTGTTGGTGCTTTGACGTATCTAACTTCTTAAATACAATGGGAGCAGATATAAGAGGTGCTGGAACCGATACAATCAAAATAAACGGTGTAAAAAAGAATTAGTAGGAAATGCTACATACTCTATAGTTCCTGATCAAATTGAGGCTGGAACATTTATGGTAGCTGCTGTTGCCTCAAAAGGTGATATTACTCTTAAAAACTGTATCACAAAACACTTAGAATCAATTACTGCAAAAATAATTGAGGTTGGCGGAATTGTAGAAGATTTCGGAGATAGTATAAGAGTTTATTGTAAAAAAAGACCTCATAAGGCTAATATAAAAACACTTCCATACCCTGGATTTCCTACGGATATGCAGTCACAAATGGGCGTAATTCTCTCTATCGCTGAAGGAACAAGTATTATAAATGAAAGCATATGGGAATCACGGTGAATGATGATGAAAAGGAAGAATACACATGTTAAATTTTTGTAGTTTTATATAGTGGTAGTAGTGGAAATTGTGTGTTCGTTGAATCAGAAAATACTAAATTATTAATAGATGCAGGAGTAAGTCTAAAAAAAAAATAGAAGAAAGTCTACGGAACAATAGATATTGCTCCATCATCTATTGATGGAATATTAATAACTCATGAACATTCTGATCATATTCAAAGTGTTGGGAATTTATCTAAAAAATTTAATATTCCTGTATTCACCACTTCTGAAACATTTGATGCAATGAATACACAAACAGCCAAAATTGCAGATACAAATATAAAGAAAATACATATTGATGAAAATTTTTCTATAGGTGATATTGATATTTTACCATTTTCGATTCCTCATGATGCAGCCAATCCATGCGGATATAGTTTTTTTAATTCAAATGATAAATTAAGTATTGCTACAGATATTGGTCATATGAATAATTACATATTAAAAACTTTTCTAACTTATTTTTTATATATATGTAGAAAAAATAAAATAAAAATTAAAAATAAAATTTTTAAATTACTTTTCTTTTACAATTTTAAAAAAATAAAATTTTATTCTACAACGGATAAAAATATTTTTATTTTTAATTAAAATCTAATTTTTACAAGTTTAATAATTTTTATTTTACTGTTACTTATTTAATTATTCTGAAATTTTATTTTTAGAATTTTATAAATATACTACCTTTTCTAATATTTTTTAATTAAAAAACATTGAAATAAAAGAATGAATTTTTAAAAATTCAAAAAATATATTTGACTTTATTAAATTAAATAATTTAATTTTTTCTTTCGTTCTGCCTATATATATTACAATGATATATTGTAAAAAGTCAACGAAAAACTTCACGACAATATTCGCCAAATAAATACAGACGCAAGTACTCCAGTCAAATCTGTAAGTAGAGAAACCCATAATACAAATCTTGTATTTTTTATTCCAACAGAACTTGAATACACGGCAATGGTATACAATGTAGTTTCAGTAGATCCCATTATAGTAGCTGCAATTAATCCAATTCTTGAGTCAACCCCATTAACAGCCATAATATTAGATGCAATTGCAGTAGATGCACTTCCTGAAATTGGTCTTAATATTGCTAATGGCACAATTTGACTCGGAATGCAAAAAAATTTCAAAACAGGGTTTAATAATAATATTATTAAATCTAAAATTCCACAATTGCTTAGACACTCTATTGCCAAAAACAAACCTATTAAAGTCGGAAAAATACTTACTACTATATTTAACCCTTCTTTTGCACCTCTTAAAAATAAATCAAAAACATTTTTCTTTTCTAAAACTCCATATAAAATAATTAAAACAATAATTAGTGGCGTTGCCACATTAGAAATATAATTTACAAAACTCAAAATAATGTTCATTATATAATTTTTTTGGTTTATTATAACATCTATTTAATTTTTTATAATTGCAATTTTAGCACAAATTGTGGAAAACCACATTAGATAAAAATAATATTTTGGTTGGTTCTGAACTGCCAAGTGAAATCCTTATTGCAATTACTGTTGTTGGTATTATTTGGATCGAAGCTGTGTTTAATATAATAAAAGTTGCCATATCATATTTAAAGTATCTAATTTTATTATCTTCCTGTAATGCATATTTTCATTGCTTTTTAGTCCCAATGGTGTAGCAGCATTACTAACCCCAAAAAATATTTGCTAATAATATTCATTAAATATTTCTTTTTGCTTTTTTTCATTTTCTAAACTTAGGAAATAAAATCTTTATTAGTGGATTTAGCAAATTTTGTTACAATTTCCAAAAACTTTTGTTTCTTTTTTGCTATTTCAATAATTCCATTCCATAAACACATAGTGCCTAATAAAATTAAAGATAATTCTATTAACATCATTTAATGAATCAAAAATATTCCATTGCTTACATTTTCAATATTTCCAACTATAATTGAATATATTATAGAAACAATTATCATAATAGGCCAAATTATATTTAACATATTTAATACTTACCCTCTCTTTTAAATTTTATATTATATAATAATATATTCTAAAAATTTTTATATTCTAAATTTATTTATAAGTTCAAAAATTTTTACAATTGCTTGTTATTGACTCAAATTATTGTTTATTTTTTATTTAAAACATAATTTTTAATATATATTTAATAAGAAAAATTGAAAAAATTTTTTATTTGCAATTTTGTATAATTTAAAAGTTTATAAATATTTGTATATTATTTTGTTAAAAATGTTAAATATAAGGAGGAGAAAATGAAATCTACAGGAATTGTCAGAAGGGTAGATGAATTAGGAAGAATTGTAATTCCTAAAGAAGTAAGAAGTAAATTAAAAATTGATATAAAAGATTCAATTGAAATTTATGTAGATGGTTCTTCATAGTTCTAAAAAAAAATACGAACCAAATGGATGTATTTTTTGTGGAAGTTCTAAAAAATTAAATAGATTATAAAGGAAAATTAATTTGTAAAAATTGTTTTAAAAAATATCTGATTAATATAATGAATAAAATTATTTGAAAAATAAAATTTTCAAATAGTTTAAAAAAATTTTTTAGATTATTTTTATTTTTTATTTTAAAAAAAAAATATTTTATTTTTTATTTTTATTTTATTTTTTATTTTATTTTATTTATTTATTTTATTTTTTTTATTTTTTATTAATAAACTGTTGATAGATTTCGTTTTTACTCACATTTCTATCTTTTGCTATTTTTTTAATTATTTCTTTTTTTTCTAATCCTTTTTTAGCATAATAATTATAATGTTCTTCAATTGTCAATTTTGAGATAATTTTCTTTTTAATTTTTTCTTTATTTAAATTAAAATAATCAATTTCTCCCTTTAAATGTTCATATTTTTCTAATAATTCATCTACTGTTCCTCTAATAAACTCTTCATGTATTTTAGTTAATTCCCTTGCTATAACCACTTTTCTATTTTCCTAAAGTATTATTTAAATCTTTAAAGTTTTTTTATTTTATGAGGAGCTTCATATAATATTAATGTTTTATTTGCATTTCGAAATTTCTTCAATTTTTTCATTTTTCTATTTTTTATTTCATGGTAAAAATCCATAAAAAAAAATTCTTTTGTATTTATCCTGAAATATTAATGCATTAACAATTGCACATGCTCCAGGAACTGGAACAATATTAATATTTTTTCTTATAGCTTTTTTTACCAATACTTCTCCTGGATCTGAAATTCCAGGCGTACCAGCATCACTAACTAATGCTATATTTTTTCCATTTTTTAATTGTTCAATAATTTTTTTTTTTTATTTCTTCATTATGTCTATAATAACTAATTAATGGTTTTTTTATTTCAAAATGATTTAATAATTTTAATGTTTGTCTTGTATCTTCTGCTGCAATTAAATCCACTTTTTTAAAACGTTCAATGCTCTAAATGTAATATCTGAAAATTTCCTATTGAGTAGCTACTAAATATAATATTCCTTTCATTTTATCCTCCCTCCAAATTATAATATATATTTATTAAATTACTGTTTTATTGATATTATTTAATTTTATTAAATTTTCTATAAATAAATAATTATTTTTTCATTTTTTATATATATTTTTAAATTTCTTCTGTATATTCTCCATTTTTTCATCATAAATATATATAATGGTTTATCTATTTTTAAAAATGGTTTTGCATTTTTTACGCTTTTATTAAAACTAATTGGGAACTTTATTAACATTTGAAAAATAAATTTTATTTATTTTTTGGTTCTAATTTATTTTTTCTTAATTCAAATAAAACAATCTACCAATCTTTCTGTTCTATGAACCATATAAAGTGTTCCATTATCTTTTAGTAATTTATGAAGAAATATTTAAAAATCCTCCAAATTTCCCTCTAATTTCATGTCTTGAAATCAATTTTTCTTTAACTCCATTTAAAATTCCTGTATTTAATTTTTTATATGGAGGATTTGTAATTACATAATCAAAACTTTTTACATTAAATATATTTTCTAAATTTTTAATATTTTCATTTAAAATTTCAATTTTGTTCCATATTCATTTAAAACTACATTTCTTTTGCCAAATCTGCTAACTTTTCTTGAACTTCAACACCATAAATTTTTTTAAGTTTAGTTTTTAGTTAAAAGTATTGGAAAATTCCTTGCCTGTTCCTAAATCTATAAATTGAATTTTCTTTTATTTTTAGCAAAATCCGTTAAAAAGAAATACTATCTATTCCAAAAACAAAATAATCTTTATTTTGAATTATTTTTATATTTTTATATTCTAAATCATCTAATCTTTCATTTTTTCTAATTTCATAAAAACCTCTAATCTTTAACATTTATTTTTAATATACATATTATATATAAAAATACTACATAAATCAAATTTATTATTATATCAATTTATTATTAATATTATTAAATTTGATAAATAAATAATTATTTATTTATTATTTCTATTAATAACTATTTTTATATTTTTTTGCAATAATAATAAATTTAATATTTACATTAATTTTATTATAAATTAATATTAATAATAAAATACTAATTTTAAAAAATTAATTTATTTATTTTTAGAAAGGATTAAATAATATATTTTAAAATTTAATTAATTATTTAATTTTAAATATATTATAAAAATTAATATGAATAATAAAATTGTGAAAAAAAAAAGAAAATTTAATTAAAAAAAAAAAAAAAGAGAACGTTATCTGTTCCCTTTTTGAAATAGAAAATTTTTTGTGTAATATTAAAAAAATTTGTAATGGTATAAAATTATATAAAATATTAAAAATAATATATATTGGATTTTTTTGTAATTTTATTAATATTATTTTTTTTTTTTATTTAATTATTAAAATTTAAAAATAATAACATATATAATATTATTAAATTTATTTGTCTATTTTAACAAATGCCTCTGTAAATTTAATTTTATTATCTTTAAATGCTTTTATCTTCTTCTCCATCAATTAATATTTTTACTCCATTTACTTCTGTTAATTCTGTTAAAGTATTTACAATAGAATAAATAGTAACTGTTTCTTCTTTTTCTCCATTTATATGTTTTTCTATAAATTCTTTTTGATAAGTCTAAGTAAACTATATCATTTTTTAGCTCAGCTTTATTTACCTTTTGTTTCATTTGGAATAGCACTTTCCAATTTATCATTTTTAGGTTGTTCAATTAATAACTCTACTAATTTCTTATATGGATTTCCTAATAATTTTTTTGAATCGATAATTCTACCTTCTGGCATTAATTCTCCTGTTTCTTTATTTTTATAGTATAATGATACTATAGTTTGCCTCATTTGTTCATTTGAAATTTCTTCTTCTGGTTGATATTCTCTATTGTAGCATTTTCCTTTTAAAATAAAAAATATAGCATTATTCCTGTTATAATAATAACTATCAATGTTATTATTATAATTAATTTTCTCTTCATGTTTTCTCATCCTCCTAACTTTTTTATAAAATATTTTATTCCAAAAGTTTATAACATTTTTGTATAAACTTATTTTTGTTGTTACATAACTATTATAGACAAGTAGTTTTTAGAACTTTTTGTTGACAATTTCTTGAAATTAGTTTAAACTATAAAAGAATTTTATTTAAATAATAATTAATTTATAAGAATTTTATTTCATATACTATATGTTTATTAGAAAGGATTGAAACTTTTATGGCAAAAATTAAAGATCCAATTAGTGGATTTTCTCATGCTTTTGGTGCAATTTTATCTATAGTTGGTTTAGTAATATTAGTAGTATTTGCTTCATTATATGGAGATGCCTACGACATTGTATCTTATACTATATTTGGAGTTGGACTTGTTTTGTTTTTTTATACATTTAGTTTATGAAGATTATAGAAGACATTTTTCAGATACAAAAATACAGTATGTCAAGTGCTTTCAGAACTTGCCGAAAAGTACCCAAATAACACATTCACACTAGCTCTAACTGGATCAGGTGCTATGTCAGCTGCAAAATTTTTGGGAGTAAATTTTATACAAGAAGTGGTATCTTGCAAAAGAGCAGTAGAAAAATATATTCCACAAACTGATGTAGTAATCGAACTTGGCGGAGAAGACGCAAAAATTATATATTTTGATAAATCAATTGAACAACGTATGAATGGAACATGCGCTGGTGGAACAGGTGCGTTTATAGACCAAATGGCATCTTTGTTAAATACTGATACATCGGGACTTAATGAATATGCTAAAGACTACAAAACAATTTATCCTATAGCTTCACGTTGTGGAGTTTTCGCGAAAACTGATATTCAGCCTTTAATAAATGAAGGTGCTGCCAAAGAGGATATTGCAGCATCAATATTTCAAGCGGTTGTAAACCAAACTATAAGTGGTTTGGCTTGTGGTAGACCAATTAGAGGAAAAGTTGCTTTTTTAGGTGGGCCTCTTACATATCTTTCTGAACTAAGAAAAAGATTTATTGAAACATTAAATCTAAAAGATGACGAAATAATAGTTCCAGAAAATGCTCATCTTTTAGTTGCCAAAGGTGCTGCTCTTGATTCTTTAAGTGAAGAACCTATAACAGTAAAAGACTTAAAAGAGAAAATAGAATTACTAAAAAACTCATCAGATAATACCACTCAACCTATCGATCCATTATTTGAAAATGAACAACAATATAATGAATTTAGAAAGCGTCATCAAAAGGACAAAGTTGAAAAACATGAATTAAAAAATTACCAAGGCGATTGCTTTATAGGAATAGATGCAGGTTCAACTACAACTAAACTTGTACTAATTGATAGAAATGGCTCTCTTCTTTACTCACTATACGGAAGTAATGAAGGAAACCCACTTAATAGTGTAATAAAAATGCTAAAACAGTTATACAACGACTTACCAGAAAAAGCAGATATTAGATATAGTGGAGTTACAGGATATGGTGAAAAGTTAATTCAAACTGCTCTTAATATAGATTTAGGTGAAATTGAAACAATTGCCCATTTTACTGCTGCAAAAAAATTTGAACCAAATGTTACATCTATTGTAGATATTGGTGGTCAAGACATGAAATATATTAGACTAAAAAATGGAGCCATAGATAGTATCATGTTAAATGAAGCCTGTTCATCTGGATGTGGTTCATTTATTGAAACATTCAGTAAAAGTTTAGGTCTTGAAATAAAAGACTTTGTTAACCAAGCTTTACATTCAAAAAGACCTGTAGATTTGGGTTCAAGATGCACTGTTTTTATGAATTCTAAAATAAAACAAGCCCAAAAAGAAGGTTATACAGTTGGAGATATATCAAGTGGTCTTTCTTACTCAGTAATAAAAAATGCATTACAAAAAGTGATGAAAATTAGAGATGTAGAAACACTTGGAAATAAAATAGTTGTTCAAGGAGGAACCTTTTACAATGATGCTGTTTTAAGAGCATTCGAAAAAATTGTTGGTAAAAATGTAATCAGACCAGACATTGCTGGATTAATGGGTGCTTACGGAATGGCACTTATTGCAAAAGAACAATTTGAAACGAATATGGACATGGAATATCACTCTACAATTACAAAATTAGAAGATTTAGATAAACTTGATATAAAAATAACTCATACACGTTGCAACGGTTGCGAAAACCATTGTAAACTCACAATAAATACATTTAGTAACGGAAAAAGATACATCTCTGGAAACCGTTGTGAAAAAGGGGCCGGTGTAGTAACCAATAATCAAAAACTGCCAAATTTAGTAAAATATAAATATGAGCGACTATTTAGCTATACACCTCTTTCAGAAAAAGAAGCAACGAGAGGAACAATAGGAATTCCAAGAGTCTTAAACATGTATGAAGACTATCCTTTTTGGTTTACATTTTTAACTAATCTTGGTTTTAGAGTAATAATATCAGAAAAAAGTACGAGAAAAACATATGAAAAAGGTATAGAATCTATGCCATCAGAATCAGTTTGTTACCCTGCAAAACTTTCACATGGACATATTGAAAGTCTTATAGAACAAGGAATAAAAACAATCTTTTATCCATGCATTCCTTATTCAAGAAAAGAATATGAAAAAGCAGATAATCACTACAACTGCCCTATCGTAATTTCATATTCAGAAGTATTGAAAAATAATGTAGAGAATTTAAAAAGAGATGATATTAAATTTTTAAATCCTTTCTTGCCTTTTGATACACAAAATCTTGTAAAGAAAATTCTTGAATTAGACGAATTTAAAGAATATAAATTCACTAAAAAAGAATTAACTATAGCTGCTGAGAAAGCAGAAGCAGAGTATCAAAAATTCAAAGATGATATTAGAAAAAAAGGTACCGAAACGGTTAAATATTTAGAAGAACATAATTTAAAAGGAATAGTACTAGCAGGAAGACCCTATCATATTGACCCTGAAATAAATCATGGAATTGATACATTAATAACCTCACTTGGATTAGCCGTACTTACGGAGGATAGTGTTTCAGACAAAACAGAAGTAAAGCGTCCATTAAGAGTTGTAGACCAATGGGTATTTCATGCTAGATTATATGCAGCAGCTGATTTTGTTGGAAAGCACGATAATTTAGAATTAATTCAACTTAATTCATTTGGATGTGGTGTTGATGCAGTAACTACAGATCAAATTGAAGAAATACTAGTAAGCTTTGGAAAAATGTACACTTTAATAAAAATAGATGAAGTAAATAACTTAGGTGCTGTAAAAATACGTGTTAGATCACTTCTAGCAAGTATGAATAAACGACTTAAAGGAAAAGAAAACGATTTTGGAAATTACGAAGTAATTAAACCTCCATTTACAAAAAGAAATGAAAAAAGATTATACTATTTTAATCCCTCAAATGATACCAGTACATTTTGAATTATTAGAAACAGCAGTTAGAAGTTGTGGATATAATGTTGAGCTTTTAAGAGAATGTACTCCACATACTGTAGAAACCGGTTTAAAATATGTAAATAATGACGCATGTTATCCATCAATTTTAACTACTGGACAATTTATAGAAGCATTACAATCTGGAAAATATGATGTAAATAAAACTGCACTTATAATGTCACAAACAGGTGGTGGTTGTAGAGCTACTAATTATATTGGATTTATAAGAAAAGCCCTAAAAGATGCAGGATTTGGACAAGTCCCAGTAATTTCATTTAATGTAGTTGGAATGGAAAAGAACCCTGGATTTAAATTAACACCTAAATTATTAGAAAAACTAATTAGAGCTGTCATAATAGGTGATTTATTACAAAAACTACTTCATAAAAATAGAGCCTACGAAATAAATAAAGGAGAATCAGATAAACTTTATCAAGAATGGCTAGAAAAATCAAAAAAAATAATAGAAAAAAGTTCAAATAGAGAATTCAAAAAAACAATTTTTGATATTGTAGATTCCTTTGAAAAAATTGAACTAGACATGAGCAAAGAAAAACCAAAAGTAGGAATAGTTGGAGAAGTATTAATTAAATATCATCCTTTTGGAAATAACTATGTAGCAGATTTATTAGAAAAAGAAGGTGCTGAAGTTGTATTACCAGACTTTATGGGATTTGTTAAATTTATGGCTACACATAAAATAACATTCAACCAATTACTAAATATAAATAAAACATCCGCAAAAATAAGTAAAATCGCTATTAAATTAATTGATATAATGGAAAAAAATACCGTAGAAGCTCTTTCTAAATCTAAAAAGAACTATTTAATGCCATGTGATATTTGGCACTTAGAAGACAAGGTAAAAAATATTTTATCTATAGGTAATCAAACAGGTGAAGGTTGGTTCTTAACTGCAGAAATGATAGAATATATTGAAAATGATATACCAAATATTATATGTGTTCAACCATTTGCCTGTCTTCCAAACCATGTAGTAGGAAAAGGTGTAATAAAAACTATACGTGAACAATATCCAATGGCAAATATAACACCAGTTGACTAAAAGCTTTGAAACATTATGTTACCTTTTTATAAGTTTTTTTTTCCTTACTAATATTATTTTTCTATACAAATTATTTTACTTTTTATACCATTTACTCTTAATGGTTTTCTTTTCTAAAAGATTACTAAATTACTTTTTTATCTCTCAAAAACGTTTTTTATTATATCATAAAACTTCATATCTTTTTTGACAATTTTTCTCTTTATTTATATTTATCCTCTTTTTTTTTATAAAAGTTTCTTCTCTCTATTATAAAATTTTCTCATACTTTTTACTATAAAATTTTTACACTAGTTTTTTTTATCTTCTCTGTTCTAATATATATATCTGTTTTCCGTTTAACTTTTTATCAATTAATTCTATTTTTTTGACTATGTTTCTTTTTTTATATATATATATATATATATATCTTTTTATAATTTTTCTTATAAAAGATTTACTACGTTTTTTATTTAGTTTTTTTTATTTAAATCATTCTATATATATGTAAATCATTTTGACAATTCTTTCAATTCTATATTTTCTTATTTATACTTTCTATCATTTTCAATTTTTACTCTGTTATGTATACTATGCTTTTCTAAAAATCCTTTTTTTCTTTCTTCCTTTTATATATTTTTTATACTAAATAAAAAAGTTTTAAATATACTGTATTATAAATTTTTAATCTTCTTATTTTACAATTTCATTACACTTTTTTCTTACAATTTCATAACCATTATTTTACCATTTTTCATTATCTATTTAATTGTTCGTTTTAATTATTTATTTCTATTATTTATTTTTATTTATTCATTTTATTTATTTTATTTTTTATTATTTATCTTAATTATTCATTTTAATTAATTATTTATTTCTACTTTTTAATTAATTTATTTTTATTATTCATTTTTATTTATTCATTTTAATTATTCATTTAATTAATTTATTTTTATTATTCATTTTTTATTTATTTTAATTATTCATTTTTATTATTTATTTTAATTATTCATTTTTATTATTTATTTTTATTATTTATTTTAATTATTCATTTTTATTATTTATTTTTATTATTTATTTTTATTATTTATTTTTTTATTTCTACTTTTTTAATTAATTTATTTTTATATATTATTTATTACTTTCTCTTTTATTCATTTTTTACTCTTTATTTTTTTATAAATTATAACTTAATTATTTACTTAAATAAATTTAATGTAAGAATATTTTTCTACTTGCATTTCATTTTTTACAAAAGCTTTGAAACATTATGTTACCTTTTTATAAGTTTTTCTCTCCTTACTAATATCATTTTCTATACAAATTATTTTACTTTTTATACCATTTACTCTTAATGGTTTTCTTTTCTAAAGATTACTAAATTACTTTTTATCTCTCAAAAACGTTTTTTATTATATCATAAAACTTCATATCTTTTGACAATTTTTCTCTTTATTTATATTTATCTTCTTTTTTCTTTTATAAAAGTTTCTTCTCTCTATTATAAAATTTTCTCATACTTTTTTTTATAAAAATTTTTACACTAGTTTTTTTTATCTTCTCTGTTCTAATATATATATCTGTTTTCCGTTTAACTTTTTATCAATTAATTCTATTTTTTTGACTATGTTTCTTTTTTTTATTTTATATATATATATATCTTTTTATAATTTTTCTTATAAAAGATTTACTACGTTTTTTTTATTTAGTTTTTTTTATTTAAATCATTTATATATATGTAAATTATTTTGACAATTCTTTCAATTCTATATTTTTCTTATTTATACTTTCTATCATTTTCAATTTTACTCTGTTATGTATACTATGCTTTTTTTCTAAAATTTTTTTTTCTTTCTTCCTTTTATATATTTTTATACTAAATAAAAGTTTTAAATATACTGTATTATAAAATTTTTAATCTTCTTATTTTACAATTTCATTACACTTTTTTTCTTACAATTTCATAACCATTATTTTACCATTTTTCATTATCTATTTAATTGTTCGTTTTAATTATTTATTTCTATTATTTATTTTTTATTTATTCATTTTATTTATTTTATTTTTTTATTATTTATCTTAATTATTCATTTTAATTAATTATTTATTTCTAATTTTTTTTAATTAATTTATTTTAATTATTTATTTTATTTATTCATTTTAATTATTCATTTTATTTATTTATTTTAATTATTCATTTTTTATTTATTTTAATTATTCATTTTTATTATTTATTTTAATTATTCATTTTATTATTTATTTTTTATTATTTATTTTAATTATTCATTTTTATTATTTATTTTTATTATTTATTTTATTATTTATTTTTTTTTATTTTTTTTTTTAATTAATTTATTTTTTATATTATTTATTATTTTCTTTTATTCATTTTTTATCTTTTATTTTTTTATAAATTATAACTTAATTATTTACTTTAAATAAATTTAATGTAAGAATATTTTTCTACTTGCATTTCATTTTTTAAAAAAAGCTTTTGAAACATTATGTTACCTTTTTATAAGTTTTTTCTCCTTACTAATATCATTTTCTATACAAATTATTTTACTTTTATACCATTTACTCTTAATGGTTTTCTTTTTTCTAAAGATTACTAAATTACTTTTTATCTCTCAAAAACGTTTTTATTATATCATAAAACTTCATATCTTTTTGACAATTTTTCTCTTTATTTATATTTATCTTCTTTTTCTTTTATAAAAGTTTCTTCTCTCTATTATAAAATTTTCTCATACTTTTTACTATCTAAAATTTTTACACTAGTTTTTTTTATCTTCTCTGTTCTAATATATATATCTGTTTTCCGTTTAACTTTTTATCAATTAATTCTATTTTTTTGACTATGTTTTTTTTTTTTTTTAAATTATATATATCTTTTTATAATTTTTCTTATAAAAAAACATTTTACAATATATTTAATTTTTTTTATTTAAATCATTCTATATATATGTAAATCATTTTGACAATTCTTTCAATTCTATATTTTCTTATTTATACTTTCAATCAAATTTTTTTGTCACCAATAATGGTTTGCTTTTCTAAAAATTCTTTTTCTTTCTTCCTTTTTTATATTTTTTATACTAAATAAAAGTTTTAAATATACTGTATTATAAAATTTTTAATCTTCTTATTTTACAATTTATTACATTTTTTTTTAAATTTCAAACCATTATTTTACCATTTTTTTCATTATCTATTTAATTGTTCGTTTTAATTATTTTATTTCTATTATTTTTTTTTTTATTTATTCATTTTATTTATTTTATTTTTTATTATTTATCTTAATTATTTTTTTAATTAATTATTTATTTCTACTTTTAATTAATTTTTTTTTTTATTATTCATTTTATTTATTCATTTTATTTAATTAATTTATTTTTAAAATTCATTTTATTTATTCATTTTATTTAATTATTTTATTTTTATTATTCATTTTATTTATTCATTTTATTTATTCATTTTATTTATTCATTTTATTGAACCCTCGCGGCCCTAAACGAACCCTAACAGTTTAGCAAACTGTCCCCTTCAGCCACTTGGGTAATTCTCCTTATATTTTAAATACGGAAGTTGAAAAAATAGCCAACTTCCGAATATTTTTTGGCGGAGAGGGTGGGATTCGAACCCACGGTAGGCTACAAACCTACGCCAATTTTCAAGACTGGTGCCATAAACCAACTCGACCACCTCTAACATTTATGCAAGTAATTTTGTATATTATGGCATAATATCTATTATTTTGTCAATTAGTAATGCCAATAATACATTCTTTTTTTTAAAGGTTAAAACTAGACTTTTTTATCTGTATTTAGAAAAAAAAAAATTTTATCAATATTTAATTTTTAAAGGACGTTATGGTTTACAAAGAATAACATTAGAAATGATTTATTATATTTAAACCATAAGACTTTTGCAAAACTTCAAATAATGGGATTACAAAGCATTCAAAGACCTAAAAGAAGATATAATTCATATCAAGGAACAATAGGAACTTAGCAGATAATTTATTAGCTTTTTATTTTAAAAACAGATATTTTCCAAACCAAAAATTGTTACATATTAACGAATAAAGTTAATATTGATAAACTAACAATTCCAATGTCCATATTTTTATTGGTAATATTAAAAACCAAGCATTTTTAAAGTTCACTGCCTGTATCTTTATCAATATGCATTTTATCTAACAAAACCAATTTTTCTACATTTTTAGAAAAAAAAATTTAATTTTTTATTTTGGCGGAAATCTCTACTTTTCAACTAGCTTTTTTTTATTATTTTTCTAATTTAATTTTATCTAATCTTTCACAATATTGTATAATTTCCTTATTTAAGTCTTCTACTTTTTGTTCATCCATATAAACTTTTAAGTTTTCATCAATTTTTTACCATTTCCTAATTTTTAATTATTAAACTCGGAATATTCATTCTTTAATTTTGTTAATTTATAGATGATTTAATATTAACAAAATTATTGATATTACTAGATATTAAAGTATTATTATTAAAAATGTTGTCTGTTCTGTTTAAGAAATTCTAAAATACTATTCATTGCCATCATTCCTTATTAATTCTAGTATTCTCTCTAACTCTTCATTAGAAGAATATTTTATTATTATTTTTCCACTTTTTTGTTTTGCATCTAATTTTACTTTTGTTCCAAAGAAACTTTGAAATGTATCTTCTATATCTCTATATATTGCTTCATATTTCTTATCTTTTTGCTTTTCTACTGCTTTTTTTGTTTTAACTTTTCTTTCTATATCTCTTACAGAATCCCCTGTCTCAATTATTTTTTAAAGCCATTTTATATTGTTTATCTGGATCTTCATAACACAAAAAGTTGTCTACAATGACCTTCTGATATTTTCCTTCTCTTGCCAAGTTTTGTACTCTCTCATCTAAATTTAATATTCTTAAATTGTTCGTTAAAGTACTTCTACCAATTCCAACTGTGTCACTTAGTTCTTGTTGTGTCATCCCATATTCTTCTAATAATTGTCTAAATCCTTTAAAGCTTTATCTATAGGATTTAAATCTTCTCTTTGTATATTTTCTATTAATGCTATTTCTCTATTTTTTCTTTCAGTACTATCTCTTACTAAGCATGGGATTTCCATAAGACCTGCTTTTTTTTAGCTTGCTCTCCATCTTCTTTCTCCAGCTACAATTTGATAATAATTATCCATTTTTGTAACTATTATCGGTTGAATAACACCATATCTTTTTTATTGATGTAGCTAACTCTTCCAAACTCTCACTATTAAATGTCCTTCTAGGTTGATCTCTATTTGGCTCTATATCTATTAATTTTAAATTTTTGTACTATCTCTTCTCCATTCTTTAGCTTCATTTCTTCTTCTTTTGTTAACTGATTTTCATTAAATAAAGCTTCTAATCCCTTTCCTAAAACCTTTTTTTTACCATTTAAATTACATATAACCCAATTTGTTTAAGCTTATTTTATAAGATTGGATTATTCTCCTTTCTTTAAAATTTATACCATACTTATTTAATATACATATTACATAAACTTATTATTCTATATTCCACAAGTAAACTATAGTTAAATAATTATTAAAAATGCTTTCCTTTAGAATTATTTGAAATTTCATTTTTCTTTAAAAATTCTTTTACAAACTTCTCATAACTTCTTGCTCCCTTAGACCTTGGATCATATACTGTAATAGGCATTCCATAGCTAGGAGCTTCGCTTAATTTTACATTTCTTGGAATTACAGTTTTATATACTTTATCTCCAAAATAATTGTTTACTTCCTTTACAACTTGATTAGATAAGTTTGTCCTCATATCATACATTGTTAATAGAGCACCTTCTATATCAAAGTTTTTTTTTATTTAAATGTTTTTTACTAAATTTACAGTATTTAAAAGTTGTCCCTAATCCTTCTAGTGCATAGTATTCACATTGTACAGGAATTAATACACTATCTGAAGCTGTAAATGCATTTAATGTTATTAATCCCAGTGATGGTGGACAGTCTATTATTATATAACTATAATCATCTTTTATTTCATCCAATTTTTCTTTTAATCTGTACTCTCTAGACATCATAGATACAAGTTCAACTTCTGCTCCTGCAAGGTTTTATATTAGATGGACATAAATCTAAATTTTTTAATTTGTGTCTTTTTTGACAATTTCTCTAGCTTTTGCTTCGTTTATGATTAAGTCATATACAGATTCTTCTACGTCTTTTTTCCACTCCAAGACCACTTGTAGCATTTCCTTGAGGGTCTGCATCAACTAATAAAACTTTTTTTCCTTTTTTTGCAAGCACAGTGCTTAAATTAATTGAAGTTGTAGTCTTCCCTACTCCTCCCTTTTGATTTGCTATTGATATTATTTTTTCCCAATGCTATTTCCTCCATTCTTTTAACATATTAATAATATAAAAATTATATTAATATGTCAATGAAATTCCAGAAAATAATTAATATTTTTTTTCAAAAAATATAACCCAATTATATAATTGGGTTTTTTTGGTATTCCTGCTTTTCTAGGATATTCTTTTGAGTATTTTTTTATCTTTTTTATTATAATATTATTTCTTTTTTATATCTGTATTCGGAAGAACAATTTCATCTACCTTCTCTAATTTTCCTCCTAAAATCTCTATTGCTTTTTTAGATTCTTCTAATTCCTCAATATTTGAACCTTTTCATACATATACATGTACCTCCTACTTTTATAAAAGGCATCATATACTCTAATAATGTATTTAATTTAGCTACAGCTCTTGACACTACTATATCATATTTTTCTCTGTGTTCTTCTATTTTAGCTAAATCTTCTGCTCTTTGAGTGTATTGCAACTATATTTTTTTAACTCTATTTTATTTACTACTTCATTTAAAAGGTTATTCTTTTTTATTCAAAGAATCTATCAAATTCATATTTATATTTTCTTGAACTATTTTTAGAGGAATCCCTGGAAAACCAGCACCTGTGCCAATATCCATTATTTTTGATTGCTATTAATGTATTTAGATATAGTCAAACTATCAAAAAATGTTTAATTATAATATCTTTTTTCTTCTACAATAGCGGTTAAGTTTATTTTTTTATTCCATTCTATTAATAAATTCATATATAAAAAAAATTGTTCTAATTTAATATCTGACAAATTAATTGATAAATAATTCAGTTCAGTATTTAACATAGTCTTAAATTCTTCAAAATTCATAGCTAATCTTCCTTTTTTTTTTTTTTTTGCTCTAAAAATATAAGTAACACAGAAATATCTGCAGGTGAAACTCCTGATATTCTTGAAGCTTGGCCGATTGAATATGGTTTAAATTTATCTAGTTTTTGTCTTCCTTCTAATCTTAATCCTTCTATTTTAGCATAATCTATATCGTCTGTTAATACTTTTCTTTCTAATTTTTTCAAATTTTTTACTTGATCTTCTTGAAGTCTTATATATCCTTCATATTTTATTTGTATTTCTACTTCATTTCCAACTTCTTCATCTATTTCTGGTCTATTTTCATCTATTTCATTTAAATATCATATGTTAATTCAGTTCTTTTTAATAAATCTGCTATTTTTTCCGGTTGTAATAGGTTAGAATTATGTTTTCTAGAAATTTATTTACTTTTTTTCTAATGGTTTTATAGTTGTTTTCCTTATTCTTTCTTTTTCTTTTAATATTTTTTCTTTTTTTTTAAAAATTTATTATATCTTTCATTCGAAATTAATCCTATTTCATGTCCTATTTCTGTTAAGTCTTAAATCTGCATTATCTTGTCTTAATAAAAAATCTATATTCTGCTCTAGAAGTCATCATTCTATATGGTTCATTTGTTCCTTTAGTTACTATATCATCTATTAAAACTCCTATATATGCTTGTGATCTATCTAAAATTAATAGGTTTTTTTTTTGTAATTTTTTTGCAGCATTAATTCCAGCCATTAATTCCTTGTGATGCTGCTTCTTCATATCCAGAAGTTCCATTTATTTGCCCCGCAAAAAACATTCCGTTTATTCTTTATATTCTAATGATAATTTTTAAATTGTGGATCAATGCAATCATATTCTATTGCATATGCAGGTCTTGTAAATTCTACATTTTCAAGTCCTGGAAGTGTTCTATACATGCTATTTGTACATCTTCTGGAAGTGAAGAGCTCATCCCCTGCACATACATTTCGTCAGTATCTCTCCAAGTGGTTCTATAAAGACCTGATGTCTCTCTTTTATCACTAAATCTTACTACCTTGTCTTCTATAGATGGACAATATCTTGGTCCTGTTCCATGAATATTCCTGAATATAAAGGTGATCTATGTAATTATCTCTAATAATCTGATGTGTTTTTCATTAGTATATGTCAAATAACAAGGTAATTGTTCGTAATGTTTTTATAATTTTATCTTCAAAAGAAAAAGCCTCTATATTTTTATCTCCTTCTTGCAATTCCATTTTTGAAAAATCTATAGAATTTTTATTTACTCTAGCAGGAGTTCCGGTTTTAAATCTAATTAGCGTTATTCCTAATTTTTTTAACATTCTGATAACTTTACAGCTGGAAAAAACCATCTGGTCCACTTTCTTTTGAATTTCTCCTATAAATACTTTTCCCCTTAAATACGTTCCTGTTGCCAAAATTATAGATTTTACTTTATAAACAGCTCCAATATTTGTTTCTACCCATTTAATTTTATCCATTTTTCAATTTTATATCAACAATTTCTGCTTGTTTTAAATATAATTTCTTTTGTTTCTGTAATGTATGCTTCATCTCCATCTGATATCTTTTTCTATCTGCTTGTGCCCTTAAAGAATATACGGCTGGTCCCTTTTGATGTATTTAAGCATTTTTATTTGAATCATAGTTTCATCTATATTTTTCCCATTTCTCCGCCTAAACATCAATCTCTCTAACCAAATGACCTTTACTACTTCCTCCAATGTGTGGATTGCATGGCATATTAGCAACATGCTTCTAAACTTATTGAAAACAATAGCTGTTTTATATCCCATTCTTGCTGATGCTAACGCAGCTTCACATCCTGCATGTCCTGCTCTATTACTATTACATCATATTCTCCTGCTTGATACTTCATTTTTTCATTTCCTCCTCTATGATTATTAATTTTGAAAATTTTACAAAAAGCATCAAAATTATGTTCATTTTTTTTTCAAAATACGTTCATATTTTATTTTATTTTTTCAACAAACTATCCGTTTTTTTTCAAAAACGTCTGATTTTTTCACTGATAAAATGAAACGAAATATTTTGAAGTTTACATTTTATTATTTTCCTAAACAAAATTTAGAAAAAATTTCATTAATTATATCTTCTGAAACATTGTCTCCTGTAATCTCTCCCTAAATCTTCCAATGTTTGTTTTATATATATTGCTAAAATATCCTCTGTTTGCATTTTATTTTTGCTACATTTATTGCCTCATTTATACTTTTAACAGCTTTATCTATTTGATTTTTGTGTCTTACATTTGTTATTACTGTATCATTTGTTGCAAATTCTATTTTATTTATATTAAACATTTTTACTATTTTCATTATATAAATCTTCTATTCCTTGTTTTTGTTACAGCAGATATTTTTATAATAGGTTTATTTGTTTTAATTTTTTTCCTCCTATTTTCTGCATTTTTTATCATCTTTATTCATTTTATTTAATACTATAATTGCATTTTTGTCCTCTATAATATTTAATATTTTAATGTCCTCATTATCTAAATCCTTAGAATTATCAATGATTGCAATTACCAAATCAGCATTTTTGCTATTTTTAAAGCTTTTTTCAACACCAATTTTTTCGATGGCATTATTTGTATCTCTTATACCTGCTGTATCTATTATTTTTTAATGGTATATCTTTTATTGTAATAAATTCTTCTATTGTATCTCTTTGTAGTACCTGCATACTCACTAACTATTGCTCTTTCTTCTTTTAATATTGCATTTAAAAGTGATGACTTGCCTGCATTAGGCTGCCCTATAATAGCTGTTTTTATCCCTTCTCTTATTAGTTTTCCTGTGTGAAAACTTTCTTCTAATTTTATTAATTCCTCTTTTATTTCACTTAAAACTCTTATTTTTTTTCTTCCGTCAATTCTTCTATATCATATTCTGGATAATCTATAGAAGCCTCTATATCTGCCATAATATCTAACATCTTTTTTTTATTATATTTATTTTTTTTTGAAAGTTCACCTTGTAATTGATTTAATGATTCATGAGCTTCCTTATCGCTTTTTTGCATTTATAAGCTCTATTACAGATTCTGCTTGAGATAAATCTATTCTTCCATTTAAAAAAGCTCTTTTAGTAAATTCTCCTGGTTCTGCAAGTTCTGCGCCATTTTTAAACATTCCTCAAGTATTTTTTCTTTCTACTACAATTCCTCCATGTGAATTTATTTCACACATATTTTCTCTTGTATAGCTTTTAGGATTTTTAAAAAAAGATACTAATACTTCATCTTTTTTTCTTTAGTTTCCGTATTTATAATATAACCATATTTAATAGTATATCCTTTAATATCTTCTAAAATTAACTCTTGTGAAGAAATAAAAAATTTTTTTTAATATTTCGAAACACTTATCGCCACTCATTCTTATTATTCCTATTCCCCCACTGCCAGTTGCTGTAGATATTGCAGCTATTGTTTCCACTTTTTTCACCCCTACTTTAATATTTTTTACATATTTTTTTGTATATTCAATATTACATATTTTTAGTTTAATATTAATTTTCTAACTAATTTAATTAATTATTTTAAATAAAAGAAGTCAAAGATAGAATATAGTTTACAAACTAAAATCTGAACTTTGACTTCTGATTTTTCAATATTTAATTTCTACATTTAAATTACATTTATTACTACGTTTTTTGCTACATTTTAAGTTCATATATATTATACTACATTTTTTTTTTTTTTTCTACATTTTTTTGCAAAATTTTTTAAAAAATTTTAATTAATAGTAAATTTTACCTGTTTAGTGTACTTTTTTAAATTATAATATTTATTTTTTCTTACTATTACTCTCCTGTAAGGTTCTTCACCTACACTATTTGTTGTAACTTCACTACTTTCTTGTAATGCTGTATGGATTATTTTTCTTTCATAAGCATTCATTGGTTCTAATCTATATGGTTTTCCACTTTTTTATAACTGTTTTTTTCAACTTTTTTGCTAATATTTCTAGTGAGTTTCTTCTTTTTTTCTTTATAATTTAATATATCCACAATAATCTTTACTCTTGCACTTGTTTCTTTATTAGCAATTGCAGAAATTATATTTTGAATTGACTCTAATGTTTCCCCTCTATATCCTATTAAATCTGCTGCCTTTTCTCCTCTATCTTTATATAAATAATATCTTCTTTAATTTCTATAGCATATTCAATATTTCCTAATTCTTTTTTAAATCGTTTAGAAAATCTTTCGTTTTATTTACAGCTTCTTCTATATCTTTTTCTCCAACTTTTACTTCTCTATGGTCTTTCTTACCTTCTTTTTAGTATTAATTCTACTTTTTACTATTCTTGGAGCTAATATATCAAAAAAACTTTTTCTTTTCTTCTTCCAATACTTTTATTTCAACATCTTTTTTTTGTAACTCCTAATTTTTTAGTCCATTTTCTATAGCTTCATTTGTTGTTTTCCTTCAGATATAATACTATTTTGCATCAGAAACTGCCTCCCTTTTTTTTCTTTATAACTCATTATTTTATTAATAATTAATCTTTCTATTATCATTAAAATATTACTTACTAACCAATATAATTCAAAGTCCTAAAGGTGCTATAATAGCAATCATTATAGACATTATCGGCATCATATACATCATACTTTTGTTCATTTGCTCCATAGGATTTATCTCTTCTTCCTCTTGAACTTTTTCCATCTTCTATTACTACATCTTTCTTTCTTATCTTTATCTGCTTGTTTCTTTTTGCATATTTATTGTCATCCTTACGGAAATAATAGATGTAAGAATATATAATAATGGAATGATATATACTCTCCAGTCATTTAAACTTTGTGTTGAACTTTACTTAAATCTATTCCTAAAAAGTCCATATTGATTTGAACTACTGGATCTGATTGTCCTTTTTGTTCTACTATAGCAATTTCTGGATAAGCTGTTCTTGTTTCTGCATTTTGTGATATTTTGTTTATAATTATTTATTATTTCTGGATCAACTTTTTTTCATATAAGTAAGTGGCTGACTTATCAAGCCAAAAACATTGATAAAACAATAACAAGCTGTATGATAGAACTAAAACATCCACTAAAAAGGACTCATTTTTTTCTGTCTTATATAAGTTCATCATTTCTTGATTTAATTTTTCAGGATTATTTTGTATACTTTACTTGCAAGAATTTTCATTTGTTCTTGTAACTTTGCAGTTTTTTCATTGTTGATTGCTGTTTTATGGTTATAGGAATTAAAATAATCCTTAATAATACAGATAAAATTATAATTGCTATACCATAATTGTTAAAAAATTCATAAAGCCAATTTAATATGTAACCAAATATATTCGAAATAGCTCCCATATACTCTTCTTCCTCTCTATTTTAATGGGTCATATCCGCCTTTTGAGAACGGATTACACTTTAAAATTCTTTTTTATTCCTAACATACATCCTTTTATTACTCCATATTTTTCTATAGCTTGTTTTGTATATTCTGAACAAGTTGGATAATACTTACAATGTATGCCAAAAAAGATAATATTGGTGATATAAATCTTTTATAAAACTTAATTAAACCTAAAATTATTATTTTCATTATAAAATACCTTTTATTATAATACAAATTATTTTTTTTCTTAAAATTGCACATTTTCTCTCATTATCTATTATATAGATAATATTCCTTCAATTATCTTAAATTTATAATTATTATAAATTGTAAATTTACTAAACAATTGAAAAATAAATTATCTATCTTTTTATAATTTAATAGATATTATAAAAAATAATTTTAATATAAAAAATATTATAATTATTATAAAATACCTATTTTCTTAAAAATAGACTTCATATCTTTTTCTATTAAAAAAAATTGGCATCATGAAAATCTACTTTTCTTATTCCACAAAAATACAATGTTATAACCTTGTTCTAGATTATCTTTTATTAGTCTGTAATTTTCTTTTTAAATTCGTAATTTTTTTTTAAAGTTTTAAAATTTTTCATAAAACTCACTCTTTATATTAATTACAATTAAAAAAGAGCCATTAAAAAATGGCTCTAAAATTAAACTTATTTTTTTTTTCTTCCTTTTGCACGTCTAGCCTTTATTATATTTCTTCCTGATCTTGTGCTCATTCTTTTCATAAAGCCATGTTCTTTTTTGTTCTTGTCTTTTTTTTTGGTTGAAATGTTCTTTTTCATCATTGCACCTCCTAAAATTTTATATAAGCCGTTAAAACGGATTATTACATTTTATCGATTAATGTTTTTTATTATACATTAATATACAGGTTTATGTCAATAGTTCAAAACAAATTTACAATAAATTTTCTTTTTTATATTGACTATTTTATTATAAGTCTGATATTATTATAGAAAATATTAGAAAATAAAGTTTCTTTCTTACAATGAAATTTATATAAAACCTTTATTTTCTGGCTTATCCATGTGTGTGGATATTTATCAACATATGTGGATAAATTTATGGATAATCTATTTTTTCTACGTATATTTTAGATTTTGGAAGGACTGAAATTATAATGCAAAGTGAATTAAATGAACTTTTAACTAAAGCAAAAGATCTTTTAAAAGATGAAACTACAAAAATTTCATATGAAACTTGGATAAAAAACTTAGAAATACAAAGTGCTAATAATGGTAACATAATTTTACTAGCTAGCTCAACATTTCAAAAAGACGCTATTGAGTCTAGATATCATGATCTTTTGACAAACACATTTAAGTTTATTACTAATAAAGATTGTACAGTTACTATTGTAGCAAAAGACGAAGTTCAAGAGACTGCTTCTAACACCAATACTAATGTTTCTCTTGATGTAAATTGTGGATATTCAAACTCAACATTAAATCCCAAATATACATTTGAAACATTTGTCGTAGGAAATAACAATAGATTTGCACACGCTGCAGCATTAGCTGTAGCAGAAGCACCAGCCACTTCCTACAATCCACTTTTTATTTATGGGGGAGTTGGACTTGGAAAAACCCACTTAATGCATTCTATTGGAAATGAAATTCTCAAAAAAAATAGAAAATCTAAAATACTATACGTAACTTCTGAAAAATTTACAAATCAACTTATTAATGCTATAAAAGATAATAAAAATGAACAATTCAGAACACGATATAGAAATATAGATGTTCTTCTTATAGATGATATTCAATTTATTGCTGGAAAAGAAGGTACACAAGAAGAATTTTTCCATACATTTAATGCACTTCATGAGAGTGGAAAACAAATTATAATTTCAAGTGATAGACCCCCAAAAGATATTCAATTATTAGAAGATCGTTTAAAATCTCGTTTTGAATGGGGCTTATTGCTGATATCTCAAATCCAGATTATGAAACCCGTTTAGCTATTCTTAGAAAAAAAAGCTCAACTAGATAATATCATAATTGATGATGAAATTTTGTCTAAATAATATAGCAACAAGAATAGATTCAAACATAAGAGAACTAGAAGGCACTTTAAATAAATTAATTGCAAAATCATCATTAACTAATAGTCCTATTACAATGGAAATGGCTGAAAAAGCAATTAATGATATTGTTTCACAACAAGAAAAAGTAATCTCTTCTGACTATATTCAAGAAACAGTTGCCAAATATTTTAATATAAAGTGAATTAAAAAAGAATTAAAAGGATCAAAAAGATCAAATGATATTGCTTTTTTTAGACAAATAGCTATATGTAATCTCTTCCTACGGAAATGGTACATTAGATATCCACATGCATAACCTGTGATAACATTTGAAAACTTCATTATCCAACATTCTATTTTGGGATGTAGATAATTTGTTTTATACCCAACTAAAAATGAAATGTAAATAACTTATCCACTTATCCACAGAGTTATTTTATAATTTTAAGGAAATAACACTTACAATAGTTTTCCACAAAATCCACAATACCTACTATTACTACTACTAAATATATATTTAATTATTATAATAAAAGGAGACGAATGATAAAATGAAATTTGTTTGTGAAAAGGATAAAATCCTTAAAGCTATTAATTCCGTAACAAAAGCAGTTGCTGTTAAAGAACAACAATGCCTAATCAAACAAATTAGAAGTAAAAATTTACAACATATTAATTTCAAACAAATGATAATGAAGTTGTTTTATAATAAGAAAATTACCAGATGATTTAAAATTAGGTATAGAATATATTCAGTTGAATAAAATTACTTTAAAATCCAGAAGAATTTTGAATTAACAAATAATAAATTAAATTTAATAAGTAAATTTTACAAAAAAAGGTAAATAAATTTTCAGCTGTAATACCAGGAAGAACATTAAATGAAATAAACAAAATATTAATAGATTCTTTTGATATGATAAAAATTGGAGTTGCAAAAAAAATCAAGCTTTATTTGAAATTGAAAATTGTAAGATTGTTACAAGACTATTAGATGGAGAATTTTTAAATTATTCAAGTGTTATTCCAGAACATGGGAAACAAGAATAAGAGTAAACAAAAATTCTTACAAGATTGCTTTGAAAGAATAAGTTTAATTTCTTCATCAAGTATAGAAAAAAAAAAAAAAATATCCAGTTAAAGTAACTGTAGATATAGGAAAAGTAACAATTTCTTGTACAAACCAAACAGGAGATGCAAAAGAAGAAATATATGTATCAACAGAAGGAAAAAATTTAGAAGCAGGATTTAATCCAAAATATTTCTTAGATGCACTTAGAAATATTGATGATGAAGAAATTTTTGTTGATTTTCAATATGTTGATAACTGAACTAGAATTACAAAATTTTAGAAATTATGAAAAGCAGAAGATAGAATTTAATAATAATATTAATATTTTTTATGGAGATAATGCTCAAGGAAAAACTAATATTATAGAGTCAATTTTTATTTCGGCTTTTGGTAAATCATTTAGAACGAGTAGGGAAAAAGAATTAATAAAATATAACGAAGATTTCTTAAATATCAATCTAAAATACAAAAATTCTAGCAGAGAGGGTTACATAAAAGTTCAAATTGCAGATAAAAAGAATGTAATTGTCAATGGAATAAAGATAAAAAAATTGAGTGACCTTTTAGGAAATATAAATGTTGTTTTATTTACACCAGATGATATTAACATATTGAAGAATGGTCCAGCACAAAGACGCAGATTTTTAGATATGATGATTGGGCAAATAAGACCAAACTATGTTCATAATTTAAATATGTATTTAAAGGTATTAGAACAAAGAAATAATTATCTAAAGCAATTAAAATCTACAAATGGAAATTATGATTTATTAGATATTTGGGATGAAAAACTTGCCGAATATGCAAATAAAGTCTGTTTATATAGATTAGAATTCATAAAAAAAATAACGGATAAGATAAATGAAATTCACAGCAAAATAACTGAGAATAAAGAGGAAATTAGAGTAGAATATTTAACTGATTGTGAGAATAAGGAAAAGTTGCTTAGTTTAATTAGAGAAAGAAGAACACTTGACATAATTAAAGGATTTACTACAAAAGGTGCTCACAGGGATGATTTTAATATATATATAAATGACAATCTTGTAAATGTATATGGTTCGCAAGGACAACACAGAACAGCAGTTTTATCTTTAAAAATGTGTGAGTTACAAATTATTAAAGAAGAAATAAATGAAAGTCCAATACTATTATTAGATGATTTTATGTCTGAGCTGGATGCTAAAAAAGAAGAAAGAATTTCTTAAATAATATTGGAGATACACAAGTAATTATTACATGTACTGATGAAATAAAAGATGAGTTCGAAAGTAAATCCGTATTCTACGTGAATAATGGAGTAATAAAAAAAAGAACTTGATTAATTTGAAAAAAACGATTAGAATGATATAAAAATAATAAAAACGAAAGGATGTAACGTAATGGAAAAGTATAACCATGAGTATAATGCAGAGCAAATTCAAGTTTTGGAAGGGTTAGAAGCAGTTAGAAAAAAAAGACCAGGTATGTATATAGGAAGTGTTTCTATAAGAGGATTACATCACTTGGTATATGAAATAGTAGATAACTGTGTTGATGAAGCTTTAGCTGGTTATTGTACTCATATTCACATAATGAAGGGAATTCCAGTAGATATACATCCAAAAACACATATTTCTGCTGCAGAAACTGTTTATACAGTACTTCATGCTGGTGGAAAATTCGGAGGAGATAGTGGATACAAAGTATCGGGAGGTCTTCACGGAGTTGGTGCATCTGTTGTAAGTGCTTTATCTGAATGGGCAGAAGTAACAATTCAAAGAGATGGCGGAATTTATGAAATGAAATTCCAAAGAGGAAAAACCACTGAAAAGCTTACTAGATTAGGAGATTCTAAAAAAAACAGGAACAAAAGTAAGATTTTTGGCTGATAGTACAATTTTGAGACTCTTGAATATGATTTTTGGAACACTTGAAGAAAGATTTAGAGAAATAGCTTTCTTGAATAAAGGTTTACATATTACGATAGAAGATCAAAGAAATGATGAAAATTTAAAGAAGTCAGAATTCTGCTTTGAGGGAGGATTAATTTCATTTGTTGAATTCTTAAATCAAAATACAAAGAAAAAATCCATCCAACTCCAATTTACATAGAAAAAGATGGTGAAGTACCAGTAGAAATAGCTTTACAATATACAACAGCATATACAGAAAACATATATACATTCGTAAACAATATTAATACAATTGAAGGTGGAACGCATCTTGAAGGTTTCAAAAGAGGAATTACAAAAGTATTTAATGATTATGCAAGAGCTCATAACATTTTAAAAGAAAAAAGACTCAAACCTTTTAGGTGAAGATATAAGAGAGGGAATGACTGCTGTAATTTCTGTAAAAAGTAAAAGAGCCTCAATTTGAAGGACAAACTAAAACAAAGCTTGGTAATAGTGTGGTTACAGGAATTGTTCAATCAATGGTAGTTGAAGTATTGGCACCTTTCTTGAAAATTAGCTGACTGTAGCGAAAAAGATGCTTCACAATGCGAAGTATATATTGTCGAGGGAGATTCTGCAGGTGGTTCAGCAAAACAAGGAAGAGACAGAAGATTCCAAGCAATATTACCACTTTGGGGAAAAATGTTAAATGTTGAGAAATCAAGAGCAGACAAAATTTACAATAATGAAAAATTACAACCAGTTATATTGGCAGTTGGAGCTGGAATCGGAGCTGATTTTGATATTAACAAAATTAGATATGGAAAAATAATAATTATGGCAGATGCCGATGTTAATTA
>VOFC01003587.1_pt1 | contig 33197 bp, 65 predicted proteins | sample 5384161 | NCBI WGS metagenome assembly VOFC01 (sample SAMN12384722, study PRJNA508395) | human gut metagenome | isolation source: healthy gut B | host: Homo sapiens
GTTCTTTAAACGAACAGGAACGCCTTCAGAGAATAGATATACTGAAGTTCCAGGCAGACGAAATCGCCGCCGCGGAATTGGAGGATATCGATGAAGAGGAAAAACTCGAGGAACGCCGTGAGTTTTTGGATAAAAATCAGCACAATCACCTCCGTTGTAAACGGAACGTTAAAACGCCTGACAGAGGCAGACGGCTGCGTTTACGACAGGATTGCAAGAATTTCCTCGGAATTTGACGGAATTTCCGAATACAGCGACGAGCTTGCGGAAATTGCACGGCGCTTAAACAGCGTTACCGTGGAAATTGAAGATATCGGCTACACCGTTTCATCATTTGCTGACGAAATGAGCTACAGCCCGGACGAGCTTGATAAAATATACAGCCGTTTAAGCACAATCCACGGTCTTGAAAAAAAATACGGCATCGATATAAAATCAATACTTGAATATTACGCCGAAATTACGGCACAGTTAAACGACGCGGTTAATAATGACGAAATAACAGATAAGCTGAAAAAACAACTTGTGGAAACGGAAAGCCGCTTAAAAGGCGCGGCAGACAAGCTTACAGAGGCACGGCGCAGCGCTGCGGCGGTTTTGGGAGCAGAAAATAAAAAAGAGCAGCTTGCACAGCTTGACATGCCGGGCAGTGAATTTAAGGTAGACATCACGCCCTGCGACTACACGCCGGAGGGCTGTGATAAGACGGATAATTTCCGCAAACGTCGGCGAAATTCCCAAGCCTTTTAAGCAAAATTGCCTCGGGCGGCGAAATGTCAAGGGTTATGCTTGCCATAAAATCCATACTTTCCGATGCGGACGACGTAAACACAATGATTTTCGATGAAATTGATACAGGCGTCAGCGGACGCGCCGCCGGCAAAATCGCCGAAAAAGCTGCGTGCCGTGGCAAAAAACAAGCAGGTTTTGTGCATAACCCACCTTGCACAGCTTGCATCTAAGGCGGATAATCATTACCTGATAGAGAAAAAATGTAACTGACGGAAAAACCGCAACCACAGTGACACTGCTGTCGGAGCAGCGGAGAATTGAGAAATAGCGCGCATAATGGGCGGCTGCAGGTAACTACAGACAACCCTCGATGCCGCACGTGAGCTTATAGAAAAGATAGGGTAATTATTTTGAAACAGACAGGCGTTGTTTCAGAGGTTAAAGACGGTATTGCAGCGGTGCGCTTTGTGCGAAGCTCCGCATGCGGTGAAAACTTGCAATGATGCGGCGGCTGCGACAAGCGTACGTCAGTTGTAAACGCGAAAAATGTTATAGGCGCAGTCCCCCGGGGACAGGGTTGTTATCGAAACAGATACCGGCATGGTTCTTGCCGGTACGTTTTTCGCATATATTGTACCGATAATTCTTATGTTTTTAGGTTATGACACGCTCGGCTGCGTGGGTGCAGTTTTTGGGTTCCTCCTCCCTTTTATAATTTTTAAATTTGTAAATAAAAAATTGGAGAAAAAATTTATGCCCAACATCACGGAAATCGAAATTCCGGTAGGGAAAAACCTTGATTTAAAGGCATTTTTCGGGGTTTTTAAAAAAAAATAAAAAATTTCAAAAAAACTCTTGACATTTGTGCCGGTTTCTAGTATAATACTATATGCTGACTGGTGAGCGACAGAAACTTAAAGTTAATGTTGAGCATATTCAGAGGATAAAATGGCCCGGTAGTTCAGTTGGTTAGAATGCCAGCCTGTCACGCTGGAGGTCGTGGGTTCGAGCCCCATCCGGGTCGCCATTTTTATCTTGTGGGAGCATAGCTCAGCTGGGAGAGCGTCTGCCTTACAAGCAGGATGTCATAGGTTCGATCCCTATTGTTCCTTACCCAATTCCTTCGGGGACGTTGTTGAATAAACCACCTGACAGTAACTCATGCCTCTGTAGCTCAAGGTCGGTAGAGCAAGGGACTGAAAATCCCTGTGTCAGTGGTTCGATTCCACTCGGAGGCACCATTTATACTTTAATTTAAAATGCGGGAGTGGCTCAGTGGTAGAGCGTCACCTGCCAAGGTGAACGTCGCGAGTTCGAATCTCGTCTTCCGCTCCAAGGACGCTATTTTTAAAATTGCGTCCTTTATATTAAGGCGCCATAGCCAAGTGGTAAGGCAGAGGCCTGCAAAGCCTTTACCCCCAGTTCAAGTCTGGGTGGCGCCTCCAAAAATCGACAAGTACAATCCGTGCTTGTCGATTTTTACTTATTACCTTTTCACTATTCGTTCTTCACTTGAATTTTATGTGCCGATTTTCTGGGAAGTAATAGGTAATAGTGAAAAAGTGAAAAAAGCAAGGTGCAAACTTGCTTTGGCAAATTCGAATTTGGAAAGAATATACTTCACATTACAAATGTGTTTTAAGGCAAAAAAAGTGCCTGCATCTATAATGAACGCGAAGCCAATAAAAAACGGCTTAAACTTAAGTTTAAGCCGTTTTTGTATTTTTAGCTTATATAAATAATAATTAGATATAATATATATTTGCAGGTTGTTGTAATCCCGGCCGAATAGATGCCGGTTACTTTTTTTCACCAAGGTTATAACCTTAAAAGGTTCTGCCTTTTTCTCCATTGTCCGTTTTCCTCGGGGATAACGTCATACGTACGTCGAGAATATCGCTTTTTTATAAAGCTTTTTCTCTGCCGCGTCTTTTTCTATCACAAGCTCCTGCTCCCTGTCGGAATAATTAACCCACCGCATTACAACGCCGTTTTCCGCACTTCTTTTTTAACGCGGTCATTCTTAAATATTTTCCGCTCCAGCAAAGGTTTCGGCACACAATTTTTCCGTCGCCGCACTTTAAAATCTGCTTATGGCTTAACGGATACTGAAAAGCTGCCGCCGCCGAAAATGCCTCATCGCCGTCGGTATACGGTATGATTTCATATTCCGGCTCGATTTTTTCAGGCACTGCGAAAGACGCGTCGGGAATGCGCCCCAGTCCCCCATATCGGAAACAGCGCGCAGAATGTCAGGCAATCGTATTCCTCAAGTATCATACTCGTATATGCCTCTGTTTACCGCCATAAGTCCCGTTTTATCCTCCTTCATCATCACAAAGCCCTGATGACGTCCGCAGTCGCTGGGATTTGTACGGTTTGCCCCCGTTTGTTAGGTCTTTTAACCGCCTCAAACACCGATTCCGCAATGCGTTTCGCACTTCATGCCCGTGGGTATCAAGACCTCAGTCTGTGATTTTCCGCAGTATTGTTAATTACTGTTTTAACCTTCGCCCCGGCGCCGTGCTTTTCAAGAGTGAGCACGGTTTCAATCACCAAATCGGTAAGCTCGCTTATTCTTTCGCCGTTCTGTCATAGCACGGCACACAGCTTAAAATCTCACGCATATGCGTATCGTCCAACACCCCGAGGTATTCTCATCACCGTGGTTATCTTGTACTGCGCCATATACTCCTCGTCCGCCGTAAGCTCGATTTTTTGCTGCGGTATCCTTTTGAATAAAAAGCCGTAAGGTCGGTACTCTGATGATAATCATATTCATTTCCGATATCCCCGGTATCCTCATAGCCGCCGATACCTTTAAACACGGCTCCCGTGGCTTTGTCATATCCGAAGGTTCCGTTTTCGTTGATTTTGATTTTCACCTTATCGTTTTTCCATGGTGTTTTCTCAGTCACCATGCTTACTTTTTTATTTCATTTTCGCAAGGCTTTATGCCGTACAGCTTTAGCTTAGAACCAATGGGCGGAATATCGTCCGCTTCAAACGTAACGGTAACATTATCCGCCATGTACGGCTGTCTGAATTTGTCATCGGGCAGGTCGTACCCGAAACGCGCGGCATTGCGCGTTATGCTGCACGGAACGGTATTTCCCTTTTCATCTGTCAGCACATATTTTTTGTTATCCGTTCTGCCGTTAATTTCTTTTGCGCTTCCGGCAAGATTCAAGTCATAATTACGCTCAATGTCAACGACAACCGACATAACATCGCTTTTATGCTTGGAATATGTATTAAACACCGCGAATACGGCGCTGCAGTCTGAAAATGCCGAAATGTCGATATGCTCCGCAATATTGTCAAGGCAGCTTTCGGCTATTGCCTCCGCCGCCTGCAGGCTTTTTGTCAAATCTGGTTTTCATTTCCGCGTTAACTTCGTCAACGCTGCAGCCGCAGATGCTGTCGTGGGCATGGTTTTTCATAAGAGTTTTCCACGCGTACCTGAGCATATCGTGAGGATACTTCATACCCCAGCTCCGACGCCATAACCGCCAGCGGCTCGCAAACGGATTCAGCATTATTTCGCACTTTCTGTTTAACATTTTTAAGTCAATATGCATTGACGCCGTGCCCACAAGATTGCCCCAGCCGCTTGTGTCCTGTCCGGTAAGCTCGCCGGTGACAACAGGCAGATTATCCGGGAATTTCGGTATAACAGCGTTTGCGTAACCCTCAAAATCAGTTTGCACAAACCTGTAGCCGGGATAATTCTTTCTTGCGGAAGCCAAAGCCTCGCTTATGTCTTTTTTTGAACCGGCTGGTGGTCGCAACCGTTCATCAGCAAAAGCTCGTCCGTTGCGGCAAAAAACTCCGTGTCATTAAGCTTTCTGTCCCAGTAAGCCTTATCGCCGTCTTTGGGTATTTCAACTCCGTTATTATACCAATTGGCAAACAAAATCGCCGGCAGCCTGCTTTTTATCGGGCGACTCCCAATACATTTCGGAAAAGGAGTTGTACGGCTTTTCGGAATTTATGACCCGGTTGTTTGCGCCTACGGACTTTACGCCTCTGCCGAAGTATACAGCCATCATTCCGGCTTGCTTCATAAGCTGCGGCATCTGCCCGGCATTTGCAAAGGTGTCCGGGAAATATCCAACCATGTTTATCTTTCCGAACTCATGCGCCAGCCTCATTCCCTCTATGAGATTTCTTACGTTTGCCTCGCTGCTTGTGAAATAGTCGTCCTGAGAACGTACCATGGACCGACGGTTATTTTTCCTTCGGAAATATACTTTTTAAGCTTTTCACGCATGTGCGGACGGATTTCAAGATAATCCTCAATCGGAGCTGTGTGCCCGTCCAGATTAAAGCATACGAAATCCTTGTCGTTTTCTATCAGGCTTATGCAGTCGTCAATCAGCCTTACAAGCCTCGCCCTGTGCTTTTCAAAAGGGCATATACCACTCCCTGTCCCAGTGGCTGTGTGATATTACGTGTACTGTTTTCAATTTATTTCCCCATAAAATTTTTCAAATATCCTTTAGCTGCTTTAACTGACGGACAAACTGTTTTCGGTATCTCACCGTTCCATTCAAATGGAACGTCCCACGTTACCACTCCTCCGTGGTTTTTACAACATACTTTGTGTATGCATGAACAAATCGTCCGGGAACCGCGGCTTTCTTTCGGGGTCGCGCCCCATCCACCAATCTCCCAGGAAGGAAAACACCTGAAAAATCTTTCCGTTAATATCGCCTATCGGCTTTAGTCCGTCATGGTTTTCGTCGTCCCATATACTCACGGTAAGATGATCCGACATTTCCCCCTGCGGTAAAGTCCTCACAGTCGAAAGCTTTAAACACAAAGCCGCCGTTAAATGCTACCAGCGCGTTTTCGTTGCCGGAGCGCAATGCACGGGCAAAGCTGTTGTAATTTGGCTCATCGGCGCGGTCGCGCATATAGTCCGACTCGGAATAACAGCCGTCAACCCACCAGCCGTGCACCTTATTTCCCCATTGCTTTGACCATGTGCCTAAGATTTTTTCCCACTTTCTCTGAAATTTATAAGGCGGTGTTCGCCTCTTTTCCACTCAATCTTTCCATTGCCGTATCGTCAAAAACGGTGCGTTGCCGGTTGTGTAAACCATAAGCCGTATTCCCCGTTTTCAAGCTCCGGATGCAACATCTTTAATTAAATCTCGCTTTGAGCACTTGCTCGGCTTTATTCCGACAATTTCATCATATGCTTCGTTCGGGCTGCAATAATGCCCTGAATTTTTGCCCTACCGCAAAGAAACAGAATCTTGCGCCGGACTCCTCCAGACAATCCGCAAACAGCTTTTCGTCAAAACTGTCCACCCTTTTTATTCCAATCTTCCGCCGACATATCTTTCTCCTCATTTGGGCAAAGATAGTGAATCATTACGCCGTATTTGGCATCTCTGAACCATTGTGCGTCAACTCCCATAGTTTTTCCTCCTGATTATTAATACATTTTTCTGTCTGAAAAAGGTTTTTCTCACAATGACTCCGCAAGAGGCATGCAGCTGCCGTCATTTCTCCACAGAAACGCCTTTACCCGGTATTCCGAAGCGTCCTCAATCTCACGTGCCGCAACAGACGCCGAAAAGTCGGTTTGTCTGCCGTTTTTCCGCAACGCCGTCATTGCACTTCATATCCAAAAAGCCTGCCGTTTTTATATAGTGCCGTAATCAGTTTCACGGGGATATCGCTGCCGGTATTGTTCTTAACGCTTGCCGACGCAGTAATTTCACTGCCGCTTATAATTTCGCCCACGGAAAAGTTCTTTACCTCAAAGGGCAGCTCAATATCAAATGATACTGTTTTGCTTACCCCCAGTTCAACTCCGCTTTCATTTGCAGCCAGACCGCTGACATAAATGCTGTATGTTCCCGGTTCAAGAGCTTCCGTGCTGAAGGAGCAGCCGTCCGGCGTTACCGTAAGCGAACCGTAATCTATCACGCCGCTTTCGCCGGTAAGGGTAATATTTGCCTTTATTAAGTGTGGATGCGTCCATATTCTGGTTAAAATAAATCTTCAGCTGTCCGTTTTCCAAACATACGGCAGTTCCCTCCGGAAGCTTTACGAATGCGCGGAACTCCGCCGATTTCAGCGCCGTTAAAGTAATGCTTTCTGTATGCAAGATACCGATAGCTTTTCAAGCCGTCAAGGGCGATTGAGTAGCAGCCGCGGTCGGGGTAATATGCCGGAAATGCGCGCTTCCGTAGATTTCAAACAGGAACCGTCCCGACGAATCGCCCGGGGTTGTTTCGTAGTTTCTTCTTCTATTTCAATTAAATCAATGGGATAGGACTTCTCCAAATCAACCTGCCAGTATCTGAAAGCCGCGTCGCCGGCGCTGACCCACGCGTCACCGTTGCCTTCATTCAAGCCGTCATTTCCCTTTTCCGCCGAAAGAACGGTGGAGCTGTCTGCCGCGGCAGGCTTATTGCGTGAAATTTCACGTACCGAAAATTCCGTAAACACGCGCAGCTCGCCAAGCTCGATGTCCGGACCGGGGATTGCCTTCTGATACCGCACATAACGGTATGCCGGAAGTTCATTTTCAAATGAAATGGTATATACCGTGCATTTGATAATCCTCCGACGGTTCGAACCGATTCCCGCCCAAACGCTCATAGCTTTCAAAGCTTTCGTCGTTGGAACCGAGAATATCGAAATTTATAACATTGGCAGGCTGACTGTTGCTTGTGCGGTCACAAACCTCGATTTTATCGATAATATATGTATGTCCCAGGTCAACCTGAACCCATCTGCGGTCCTTTGAGCGGTCAAAGGGAATACCGGGCACGTCTTCAACGCCGAGATACGGAGCGTTGTCAAGTCTGCCGTCAACAATAAGCTCCTTAGAGTATATGCTGTGATCTCCGTTTGCCGTAACCGGCTTTCCCAAAGCCACATTTACCGTGCTTTTTTTCTCAAGAGGTGTCTGTGCCGATACTGCCGCCGGGCAGAGTGACATTGCCATGATAAGCGTCATAATAATTGCAAAAATCTTATTTTTGTACATATGTTCGTCCTCCTCTTTTTTTTGAAAAATTAATTAAATTATTGTCCGCCGATTTTTTTTTGAATCAATCCACCGTTTTGCCGGGGCAACTCCGTCCCAGAAATATGCCGACAGGGGTGTATCCGTCCAAACTGCCGCCGGCAGGCAGGACAAGCTCTGCCGTAAGCTGTTCTTTTGCACTCGGTGCGATTTTTGCCGGTCTTGCCGCTGACAGATATCATTGTATTATCCGCGTCATAAAGGCAAACCGCCAGAAAAATAAGTCTGCTCACCGGTTTCGCCGAGATTTTCGGCTGTAAGCGATATGCCTGCGGTTTCGCCGGGGATAAGGTTATTTATCGTTTCGCCTTCGGAATTAACAAATCTTATATCCTCTGCATTTAAAATATGCGGAAAGGATATTTTAAAGGGCTCGGCGCCTGCCGCCTTAACTCCCGTGTGCTTTTTTTACGCCGTCCGTCACCGCAACGGATACCGATGTACCGTAAATTTTTCTTTCGGGATAAGCCTGAAATCATAACCGTCAATTTCCTCAACATCGTAATCAATCGTTTTTCCGGTATCCTTGCGCGTAAGCACCAAAGATCGGGATTTACGGTGCCGGCGTCCATCTCGTCGCTGAAGCAAGCCATTAATGCGCCGCCGTCCGAACTGCACGAAAGCAGCGTGGGATTTATTTCAAACGCCCTTATTTGTCCAACCATTGCAACATTCAGATAAGTTTTTTTGTAAATCAAATAGCGGAACGGTTCGCTGTCGTCCATTGTCACACGGTAAATGCCCGTTCTTTGCCTGCGCCCTGATTATAAACAGGGAAGGGGTAATAATCGCTGTACCCGGACGGATTGTTCAAATCGGTAAGCTGCTTATAATTGGGATTGTCTTTGATTTTTGCATTTTTGGTAAACAGCGCATGGTCAACCTCCGTGTTTGCTCCGTAAAGGGCAATGGAGTTTCGCGTGCCTCCGTCATCGGGTCCGCCGCCGGTATTCCTGCCTTCGATTTCCACCATGCCGATATAGCGCGCCTTTTGCAAATCAACCTGCAAATACCTGTACAAATCCGTATCAAAACTGCTTATCCAGCAATCGCCGTCGTCGATATTTTGTTCCGTTGACCGCTTTTTTCGCGCTGTACTGGACATGAAATTCCCGTGTCGGCAAGCACCGGCTTTTCACGTGACACCTCGGTCACGGTCTGCATTGCGTAAACCTTGATTTCCGAGTAACACACGTCCGCCGGGAACTGTGTTTTTCTTACGCACACATATCGGTATGCGGTCTTCTCCGGAAGCTCAACGGTGAATTTTCCGCCCTTGGGGAAAAGCGCAGTGTCCGCCTCCTCCAAACCGCCCAGGCGGACGCCGTCGGACAAATCCTCGCAATTGGCGCCTATAATCTCAAAGTGTTCGCGGCTGCCCGGAGTGTTTCCGGCATCGCGTCTGTCCCACAGCTCAATGCGTTCAATCGGACACCTTCGCTGTAAATCGACCTGCAGCCATTTCGGCGATACCGCACCGTTGAAATCCGGGTCGTCCGCCGGGATATCGCCTGTCCATAAAGTTGAAAAGTCGTCGTCAACCATATTGGATTTTGCATAGCTTGAGTTGTCGCAGGACGCCTTTACCGGTTTAAACAGCGCAACATTTGCAAGCACGGTTTTTGTAAGCGGCTCATCGGCTTTTGCATGCATAGCGCCCGCCGGCAGCATAAGCGCAGCCAGCAAATCACACAGCATTCTTTTCATTTTCATTGCACATCTCCTCCTTCAGATTTTTCGGCTTCGGGAATAATTACCTCAACCTTTGTTCCCATGCCTTTTTACACGTTCTATTGTCAGACCGTACTCCTCTCCGTAATAGTTTTTTATCCGCTTTATGGTATTCTGCACGCCGTAGCCGTGAAATTTCGCTTTTGTAGTTTAAATTCATCAGGCTTTCCGCGACTTCGGGGTCCATTCCGTAACCGTTATCCTCTATGGTAAAAATTCTTTTTCCGTTTTCCCTTCTGCCGCAAATATAAATCTTGCCGTCATCTTTGCCGTTCAAGCCGTGGATTACTGCATTTTCCGCTATCGGCTGAAAAAGGAGTTTTACAATGTGTGTATTCAGCAAATCCTCGCCGATATCCACCTCAAGCTCCATTTTCATTTGATACGAAATTTCATTGATAGCGATATAGTCGCGTATAAGGCGGATTTCCTCGCGCACCGTAATAACGGAATTGCCGTTGCTTAAAACACTTCTGTAATAATTAACCATAGTATCCACCATTTCCGCCATCTTTGTTTCGCCGCAGCGCAGCAAGTTCCAGCGGATAGAGGACAGGGAGTTATAGAGCATGTGCGGATTCAAATTTGTCTGTAAAAGCTCCAGCTCCAAAATTCTCTTGTTTTCGCTTATTTCCAGTATTTCTTTATACATGCTGTGAACGGTTGACAAAAGCTCCTTAAACTTTTCCTTAATAATTGATATTTCATAGCTGCCGTTGGTTTCTATCAGATTTTCGTTTAAAACAAGCAGCTGATTTTTTTGAATGTCGCTGATAAAATCGTACAGCTCATTCGTAACCCTTTTAATCATCATGCGCGTCAGAAAATACGCCCCTGCCAGGAAAAAGCAAAATAACCGAAAAATAAAAATATTGTTTGTCAAATCCTTTGCGCATATATATACCGCTTAGGCATACTTACACTTATTGTGTGTCCGCATGGAAAATTCTCCGTAACGGTAACGCCCGCAGAAGGATTTTGACTGCTCCATATTTTTCGCCGGAGCGCAGCCGATATGTAAGGTTCTCACGGGGCAGCAGGGCAAACTCGTCTAAAAGCGCCGTCATTTTTTAATCGGAATACGGTATTCCACCAAGCCGATGTAGCTGTCAAACACCGGAAAGTTACGATACAGCGAAAAATATTTCTGCCCGTACTCGTTTTCAAAAATCCCGTCCGACCACCGCACAATATCGGAAGACGCACCTATAAAATCCGCCAGGCTTTTGTCATCTTTAATCCTGTCTATACTGCATACAAACTTTCCCCTCGGGCAATGTGGGATTTGTCGTATAGATGATAAAATGGTCATCTATACCGATAAGCCGCGTCTTGTCAGCCGAAAAAAGCATTTCAAGCATATTATAAAAATCAATAACTCCGCTGATATCTCCGTCATAATCAGCGCTTAGCCTGCCGACAATATACGGGTTGCTTAAAATATTGTCACACTGCAAAAAAGCGGTGTTTAAATAATCGTTCATAAGCCGCACCGTGCGCAAAGGCGCCGCTGTGCGTCCGCCTCGTAATCCCGAAGGCTTTTGTTCATGTAAAACGACGCAGACAGCACAAAAATAATAACCAACGGAATTAAAGTAGCCGCACTGACAACGGAAATAAGCTTATTTTTCATGTTAAGCCCCCGAAATAAAGCTTTTTGCTCTTTCTCTTATTTTCATAGGCTAAATCCCTTTGAACGGTATTCCATGGGCTTTACCCCCACATACTGCTTAAACAGCGAGGTAAAATAATTTGTACTTTTGTAGCCCACCGCCTCTGCAACTTCATAAACCTTGCAGTAAGGATTTTTCAAAAGCTCCTTCGCCTTTTTCCATTCTGATGTAAATAAGATAGTCAAAAATTGTTTTTCCCGTTTCCTTTTGAAAATGCTGTTTACATAATTAATGCTAAGGTATACCTTTTTTGAAATCTGACCGATATTTTCAATGGTTGCATACTCTTGCTCTATAATACTTTTTATTTCCTCAACAATTTTTCCGTAACGGCTGCTTAACTGTTCGCCGAAAAGCTTTGACACGGACATAATAATGTTAAAAAGCCACTGCCTTAAATCAACTATTGTTTCAAAGTTCAAAAGCTTGTTCCACACCAGCATCTCGCTGTCAAAAATACTTTTGAAGCTTTCGCCGCGCTCATTTAAAATAAGCTGCAGCGTGCTTATAATATGAATACAGCTTCCTTTGCTGTGCGCTCGCTTAAAATACCGCCGTCACCGTAACAGTCTGCGATAAATTCCCGGATTTTTTCCTCGTCACCGCTGTCAACCAGCCTTATAAGCTCGTCTTTTAAATTTATATTGTCAAAAGAAATCGCCTGTATTGTCTTTTAATCTCGCTTACGCGCACAATACTGTTTTTTTCGCCTGTCATTCGGTTTTCCAGCACACTTTCGGCGCTTTCGTAAAATACCGACACATCGCCGATATTTTCAGATACGCCGCCTATTATAAATGTCACGCCGGTACCAAGCTGTGAATTTATATCGTTCTGCCACAAACTGAGCTTATCCAGAAGTATGTTAAACGCTTCGTTTTCATCGGCGGCATCGCCTATCGGCACCAATCCGGCAAGGCTTTTGCTGCTTTGCAGAAAAATATACACACCGGAGCCTTCGCTCTCCATTATTTTTTTAATGCGGTAAATTTCATAATACTTTTTTCTCATCGGCGCTCTGCGCTTCATCGGAATCGTTCGCCTGCATTAAAAATACGGCAAAATATCCGTCCGCCGGGATTCCCCAGCCGTTTCATACAAGCCTGCGCCGTATCATCGGCAGGGATACTTCCGTATAAAAGCTCCCGTACAAACTGTTCTCTCATCTGCGGCTTAAATTCCGAAACTTCACGTTCCAAATCGTTTACCTTTTTTTGATTTTCAAGCTCGTTTCCGCGAATCTGCAAAACGTTTTTCACGGTTTCGAGAAGTTTTTTTATATTAACCGGCTTTACTATATACCCATAGGCGTTGACGTCAACCGCCGCCTTAATATATTCCACTTCTTCAAAGCAGCTCATAAAAACAAACTTGGTTTCCGGCAGTGTGCGCTTAATTTCTTTTGCCATATCGATACCGTCCATTACAGGCATGGACACATCGGTTAAAATTAAATCCGGCAGAAAGGAAAGGGCGATATCAAGCCCTTCCCTGCCGTTTTTTGCAGTTTTGATTTCATGGATATTAAGACCTGTCCAATCCACCAGTTCGACAAGACCGCTGCAGTCGGTCGGATTATCGTCTACTACCAGCAGTTTAAACATATAAAATCTCCGTTTCGCGTTTATTTGTTTATCATAAAATCAAGCATTTTTTGCACTTTGCGCACGCGTTGCATATTCCTTCGGGGCAAAATTGCCGCTGTTGTCACTGTTTATTACCTGTGCTGAGCACAGGGCGTTAACTGCCTCCTTTGCGTACCCGTCAATTGCTTCAGGAATCATTAAATTCCGCCTCTTTTTTCGATTTCAGTTCAAGCTGTGCCTTTTTGTGCCGCGCGGTACAGCATAACCGCCATATCCTGTCTTGTAATGCTGTCTTTCGGGTGAAAACCTCCGTCGGTAAAACCGTAAACCAGACCTAAACGGTTTGCCGCGGCAATATAAGGAAAGCTCCACATTGAGGCATCAACATCGCTGTAGGGGGATTCCGTCCCGGTTTCATCGGGGAACAGCGCCAAAACCAGCATCTTTACAAATTCCTCACGGGTTACGGGACTTTCGGGGTCAAATATTCCCTCACCCTTGCCGGAAAGTATGCCTTTTTCCGTCATTCTCAAAATACTGCCGCGTGCCCAGTCATATCCGTCCAAGTCGCTGTAAATCTGTGTGTCTTCCGTGCCGCTGTCAGGAGTTAAAACAGAGGGCAGTCCTATATGCGAGGTGTTTCCGCCGCGTCCGCTGCCCGAAGAACCGCCGGATAAGCCGCCGCCTGAATTTGAGCTGCTTCCGATTTCGGAGCAAAGCTTCGTGAATCTCGCTTTTACGTCCGCATAATCCGAAAACTCCACACCTATCATCTGTTTATAGACGCTGTCCCTTTGGGTCTGCGTCAGCTTTTTATCAAAATTCTCAAGGTCGATTTCAAAATACGAATTGTATTTTTCCAAAGCCGCACGGACCGCTCCCCATTTTGAAAATGTAACCGCGCTCAGCACCGTCACCTTTTCAAACGCTGTCTTAAAGGTTTCAACCGTTGTGTACTCCATATCCGCAAGCCTTTTTGTACACCGCCGATTTTGCCTCTGCCCGAAAGCACTCCGAAGTTACCCTCCGCCGAAAGGTCAAGACCGTACACATCATTATACTTTTCCAGACACTGCTCCACCTGCGCGGCGCTTTTTGCGCAAACTATCTGCGCTGCGGCGCCGGCAGTGTAAAAGTCACTTTGCAATCTTTTAAGAATTTTATCCGTTTCCTCCGGGAATTTTCGTCTGCCGCGGAATAATCGTTATCCGCAAGCGCACTGCCGACATATGCTTTTCTTTCCGTATCAAACTCCGAATACCCGAGGCGTCAATCATGAGTATATCCCCATTGCTAATCACCGTATTAAAAAGCGTTTCCGCGCTTGCCGAGTTAACGCTGTTAAGCACGCCTTCAGCTCGGAAATGGGGGGTATAATAATACTCCGTCCGCCCCGCGCCTATGTTCTCCGCGTTAACAATAATGAGGTAGCTGCTGCCGCGCACGGCGGTGTCCTTAAGACGAAACGGAGCAAAGCTGTAAGCCTTATCCTCCGCCTCGGTTTCCGCCATGTAGCAGATTGCATCGGAAAGTCCGTATTCACCCGACATAATCCCTTCGGGGGTATGTCCGGGATAGTATACCGTAATCTGCACGGGCGTACCGCCCGGCAGCGCCTCGTTTCCGCCGCTGATACGCATTTCACGCTTTATACTGTCAAATTCCGCACAGAACGCTTAATGGATTTTCCGCCCGGCATAAAACCGCATTTGATACCAGTAATACCCCCAGAAGAACTATACTGATAAATTTTTTCATTGTTCCGCCATCCTTTCCTACGTTACTCAAATACTACCAAATCAACTATCAGACCGCCTCCGCCGATATAAAAATATTTTGGACGCGTCTGTATCGCCTGCCGTTTCGGCATCTGTAATATCATTAATACTGCCGGCGCGGAACTCCTTCTTTTGCCCGTTCCATACGTGAATCCGTCCCGGCGGTTTCAACCAGTATTGTAGGTTCAGCCGCCGATTCGATTTTTATGAGAATTTTGCTGCCTGTTCTCTGCGCTACCGTGCCGTAGCCGCGCGTTTCGGCGGAAAACAGCGTATCAAGCTGCACATTTCGGGGAGTTATTACAGTCTTATCATCGCAGGGGGTCATGCTGAAATCCTTTTCGATTTTGTAATACGGTTTGAGGCGTCCAAAGTGAAACGCAGAATATCGCCTATTCTTATGCCTGCCGCCTCCACAATACCCGTTCTGCTTTCGGTGTAGGAAACTTTCCTTTTCCTCGCTGAATCCCGTAAGCTTATATACGATATTTTCCGATTTGTCCACTTCCCTGCTGATACTGTTTAATGCAAAACAGGTGTATCACGGTCAGGCGCTTTTCCCCGCCGTCTAAAACCATTGCACGTATCATTCTGTCCTTTGCGCCGTCATAGCCCTTAAAGGTGTATTGCTTTGTACTTTGGAACTGCCCTGCCGAGCCGATTGAATATCCGCCTTCGTCCGAAACGTCTGTCGGCACGTTAAACACCACCGACGTATCGTTTAACGTATACTGACCGCCGAAAACGCCGCCGATAATATATGTCATAAACGACGCGTTTACCGTAAGCTCCAGGCTGTCATCGCCTGAACCGGTGCCTTGCCTTGCCGTATCAAGCATCTTGATTTTACCGCCCGAGGTGAGCTTATACTTTACAAGCTGCGGCGTAAATTCATCATCACCGTTCAAAAAGATAACGGTACATTCCTTCATAGTCGGAGTATTCCGTTCCGTCAATCACCGTTTTTTTACCGAGGGGATAAACGCGGAAATCACCGGCAGATGTAAATATTTTTACCGATACGTCATTATCTATCCCCTTGTCCTTATTCATCTTTGTACAATAGCCGTATTTTACGCTGAATGTATTTTCGGTATCAAGCGCCGCAATTTTGTCCGCTGCGTCAAGATATACAATAACGGTATCGCCTGTTTTTAAAAGCGATTTATTCATATAAGGGGAAAACTTGTATTGTACGCCGTCTATTACGGCGCCGTCATCATCGATTTGAGATACAACGCCGCGCACGCTTTTATCGGACACCAAAACGCGGATTACCTGCCGCCCTGCCGATTTGCTTTGCTCATACGTAAGCACGTTCCACTCCGTTAAATCGGAAAGGGAAAGTCTCTCGCCGCTTTGCGCGGAGGTGAATACAACATCATCGGTCTGCGCGGAAAATGAAAGCTTTCCGGCGCCGTTTTTAAAGTAAACCGTTTCCTCTGTCAGGTTAACATAGTTTACAATGCCGTTTTTTCGCGCATGAACCAGCAAAACCTCCGCCTCGCCGTCATTGTTGTTGTCAATAAATGTTAAATATCCTTCCTCCGGTATAAGGTCTTTATCGCTGTAATTTCTCAAAGCCTTGCCGTTGTATACGATATCTGCGGTTTTGGAAATATAAACGCGGTCCTCACCGCTGCTCTCCGTTTCATAACGAAACGTATTTCCCGAAAAATCGAATATATCCTCAGCCGTTACCGTAGTCACGATATTTTTTCTGTGTGCGGTGACAGCAACAATTTTCTCCTCGCCGTCAGGCTGTTCCTTAACATAGTATTCCACATACATTCCCAAAAAACGCTCTGCGCCGGGCACATCGCATAAAAATATTTTTCCGTCTATCTGTACGTTTCCCGGTGCAAGATTTAACAATTCATCGGTAATGCAGGAAAGAGCGCAGCCGGTAAAAAATTCCTCTGTATCTGTAAATATCATGGGACTTTGCAAGAATGGTGGTTCCCTGCTCCACAACGCCCTCGCTGCGGTTACCGTAAACCGTTTGCGTCAGAACGTCCGCGTTAATCGCCTTATATAAAATTCTTGCGATATCCGCCCTTGTCATAGGCGCGTCCGCCGCCTTACCGTCAAATAAAAAGTCCGAGGGGCTGCGCCGCACGAAAGTATCCGCCCGGATATCCGCCGTAGTTTTCAGCAACAGCGCCGTAACCGAGGATATTCACAAGCATTTTACCGCCTCGCCGTAAGTAACCTTTCCTTCCGGCTCAAAGGTATTACCGCCGCGGCCGTTAACCGCACCGATACCCTTCATAGCCATGATATATCCGTATGCCCAGTGGTCCGAGGGCACATCGGAAAAATCGGAAGCTCCGTCGGAAATGTTTGCCGCCACACCGCGCAGTCTTGCGCATACGGCAGCAAATTCCGCGCGTGAAACATTGTTTTCGGGGCAGAATGTGCCGTCCTCATAACCGCGCATCAGACGCAGAGGACGAAGCACCGAAATAATCGGCTCCAAATCCGTTCCTGCAATATCGGCAGGAATTTTATACGCCTGTTCGTCAGTTTCGTCATCGGAAAACGCCGCGGAATTTTTACTGTCAAAACCGTAATCGATTTTTTCATCGCTTGCGTACACATGCATTTCACCGATGGCAAAACCCTCCTCCGCAGTTCTCTCTGCGCGGATATACCGAAACAAAGTCTGCTCGCTGACCTTTGCCTCCCAAACATCTCGGAAAATTCCGTTTCGTCCTGCTCTGCCAAAACACTGTATTCCGAAAACGTTTCATCATTTGAAGCAAGCACACGGAAAGAGCGTCTGTTTTCGGGCAAACCGTCATTTTTTCTCGGCTCGATTGCCACCGAGGCTATTTTGTAGGGCAGGTTCAAATCAACCTGCCACCACGCCTTTTTTGTCATCATCTGCACAAATCCAGCTTGTATAGCTTTCATTTTCATTAAGTCCGTCATTTGCCATCTGCGCGGAAAAAATCCGCCGAAAGCTCGCTTGACGCCGACGCCGTTTTTGAAAGCGCCACGTCAATCAGCCTGTCTGCAAAAACAGCCGGTATGCTCCCCTTAAAAGAAGCCCTGCCGCAGTTATCATGCATAAAAGCCTGTTTGTTTTCTTCATTCTTTCAATCATTCCTTTCTGCAGCAAAAAGCTTAATGGGAAGCTGCGGTGAGGTTGTTCCGAAGTAACCCGGATTTTTTAATCACTCCGTCGAAGTTATCAAGGAGATTAATAACCTCTTCGCCGTTAATTTTCAGAATAATTCTTACACCGTCCCCTTCATTTCTTGTCGTAATGCTCATTGTGTTTTTCTCATTAAATTTCAGGGCATCGGTGCTTACCACATCTCCCACCATGCTCTCAAGCCCCGGGAAATTGCCGCAAAGAACCGTTCTTACACCGTTGTTGTAACGGTAAAATTCTATATTGCCCGGCGTGAATACAAAGATATATGCCGCCGAGTTTTTGCCGGCGAAATCCTCTGTGTACGACTGATTTCTAAACGTTACGGAGGGCCAGTCCGCCGCCGCTTTATCAATCCGGATATCAAATACAAGCTCGGTATCGCCGTACAAGCCGTCTTTATATATTTTGCGGCGCTTCCGCCTTCGCCGAGAAAGTGCTCCAGCCTGCCTCGTCTTCAATTGCGTCATTCAAATAGCACGCGCCGTCTGTATTTATTACCTGTTCCCGTTCCGCCGTTACCGTCCAGGTTTCGAGTCGTTATTTTTTGTGCTTAAGGTATACGTCACCGGGTTTTCCAGATTAATGCGCTGACCGGACGCCGGAGTAACGGTAATGCCGTTAGGCACGGTTATCTTAGGCGCGGCATTTAAATCCGCAACGTATTTCATTTTTATCTTTACCGTCTTATCAGCATTATCTATCACTGCATCGGAAAGCTGCCCCGGTACTTCAAAGCCTGTGATATCCGTGCGTATTTCGGCATTTCTGAAGGTTTCAAAGCCTTTTTCCAGCGCAAGATACGCATACTCGGACCGGCCGCTGCGGTAGGCTTCAAACTTTTGCGGAAGGTTTCCACCGCCTCCTTGGGATACTGTCCCTTGCCGTCGCCGATTTGCGCTGATGAGAGGTATTTTTCCGACTCCGCCGTCAGTTCGCTGAAGCTCAAACGTTTTCTCGAGTCGGCAAGCTCCTGCATTTTTGCTTTCAGTGCAAGCTTATATTCAATCAGCTTTTTCCCGGTCCGTTTGCTCGGCGCCCAAAAGCTCATATCCCTTGTCAATCATTGCCGAAAGCTCGTCATACACCTTCTTTGAATACATGCCGATATCATCTCCGGTCTTGGCTAGGGACAGATAAATCTGTGCCGAAGAAAGCTCGCCTTTACATAACGGCTCTTGAAGGTATTGTCGTTCATAATATGGTTTGTGGTATCATGAATTGCGTTTTCGTATCTTGTAAGCTCGGGGTATATCCAGTATCTTTCGGACGCCTTGTCCTTAATACTCTTATACTCATCGCGAAGTCCCGAGTTCATCATAATCCTGAGTGCGTCCTCCGGGGATTTCCGGCAATATACGGCTTAATATCCTCAATATCGGAATTTTCGTTGTTGTGAAGCTCTGCTATTGCCATAGAATAGTTATTGTAAAAAATTCAAATCCCGCGTGGACGAATTAGGGAAATTCGACAGCTGAACCGACTCATAAACATTATCGATAACCTTGAAATACTGCACCGCCGCGTCAAGGTAAACCGCACCGAAAACGTTATAAACATTGCTGATAAAATTGCCGATAATCGTAGAGTTCGGCTGATTGCCCAGCATGTAAATTCCGCCCCCGTCAAACAGACGGTTCTGCACGCTGTCAATACGGTTAAAGCTGATATTGTTGTCACGGCAGACGGTTGAGTCCGGATAATCGTGCCAGCCCCAGCCTCCGCAAATTGCCGTATACGGCAAATCGTAAAATTCATTATGTACAATATCGGTCTTTTCGGTAAAGTAATACTGAATTCCGGGCGCCGCCCAGTTTCCGTCACCGATTCTTGTAACATAATTGTCGTGAATCAGTGTATTTTTGCATACCTCGCGTTCGGGGATATAGTCCATATCCTCGTTATAAATGCGGATTTCGTTGATATACATGGCTCCGATTGTGCTTTTTCTTACGCGGACATAACGGAATTTTTCCTCATTATCCCATAGTAAACCGCCGTTTTTCCGTAAGGCGAATCTCCCTGCGACGCAAGCAAGCGGTAATTTTCAAAATCCTCATCATTTGAAGCGATGATTTCAAAATTTTTCTTTGTACTTAAATCAAACGTATTCGGGCGTTCGTCCATTTCAATTCTGTGAATACGGTAAGACTTTCCCAAATCCACCTGCCACCAGGGCAGATTATCGCCTGCATATGACGACCAGCCCGTAAAAGGTATCTTGTCGATAGACTGCCGCGTTCCGTGGCTGGGAAAGGGGTACACCGACGACGCCGAGGTTTTAACGTTCCCGACGGCAAGGTTTCTGCCCTTTGTTTCGCCTCCGAGATAAGCATAGTCCGGAAGCCCGATTGTCACGGCAGAGTTAACTATATCCTCAAAAACGTTTCCGTAAATTTCGGTATTTATACACCCTTCGTACAGTCGAGTCCAACTCCGCCCATAAACTTTATATGGTTGTTCCGGAATATTATTCTGTCGGTTGCATAAAGCTGAATATTCGCCGGGACCACCGTGTTGCCCGGCTCGGGGTGTGCCCATATCGTGGGGTCTGCGCCAGTAATTTGCCTGAACCGAACACATTCCCTCGAGATAACCCAGCAGATGCTTGCCGTGGCAGAAAGTAATTCCGTCAAACACGATATTTTTTACCTTGTGATTAAAATCACTTCCGCGTACGTCTGTTATAACCTCCAAATTCGGCATATATACCGGGGTTTTTGTTAAGTCCTCGCCGTCGCGCGGCATGTAATAAATCTTGCCCTGCTCCTTACTGTAATAATATTCCCCGGGACGTCAAGCTCCTCAAAAGCATTTTCAAGGTAAGCTGCTGCCTGCTTCCACAGGCAGTATAACGTCGGTAGGCTTTAAAATCATCATACACATAGGCTGCTCCAGCAGCAAATGCTTTCGCCGTCTTTGCCGTCCCTTATTTCAGTTACGTTCATGAGATAATCCTCCCATGCGCAATGAAAGTGAAGCTGAATATTATCGATATTTTGTAGTCCTTCAGGAATTTTTGTATACGGTAACGCCGTCTGCCTCATACTCGGTGCCCGGGTCGTCATATATCCTGACAACATCTATAAATCCTCCGACTGGGCGCGGCGTGCCTTTTTTCGCCCACGTAAAGCTGCGGCACTATCTCCTCGCCGGTAAGCGGCGCACTCCAAAGTCCGCCTGCCTCCTTTGTCCAGCCCTCGATTTTTTCGCACCGGAAATTACCGGCGTTTCACCGGGATATGCCTCATAGCGCACAAAATAGCCGTTTGTTCCTCCGTCGTTTTCGTTAAAGCTTAAAGTGTCGCTTAAAAGATACTCTCCGCCGCGCAGGATTACCTTAATATCACCGTGCATATCCTTATTTATTCCGCGCACTGCCTCCTGCGCCCTTTCAACGGTTTGAAACGGCGCATTTTCGCTGCCCGGTGCGGTGTCCGAACCGTCGGGCGACACGTAAAACGCTGCATAACGGGAGCGGCGCCGATATCTGCGGCTAAAGGGGAATATCCGCCGCAAACAGTAACAAGACACATCAGCACTAAAAACCTCTTTTTTAAAAGGCGCATACTATTCTCCTTTCGTTGCCGCTTCAGTCATTTCGTCAAGCATCTTATCGACGTCGATAAGTGAGCGCAGATTATCCGTTGCATTTTTCCACTTCTGCTCAAACTCCGCGTCAGACTTTGCCGCAAGGGGCAACGCGGAACGGTTCCTCCCACTGCGAGCGCGACGACCAGTATTTTTTCACTTCGTCGATATTTGCAAATTCCGGCGCCCACGCCTGGAACGGCGGCGATTCAATAGGTTTAATCGCATGAGGTTCCTCCGGAAGCCAAATTTTGCGCCCTGAAATCGGTACAAGCTCATACGTACGTATTCCGTTATAAAACATGGGTCCCACTTGCTTTCGTTCATAAATCTGATTGAAAACAGACCTTCGTTTGTCTGATTTAAGCCCTTTGTTTCTTCATCGGGCAATGCGGCGGTACCCCTTGTGATAAATAAATCTTTGATTAAAGCGGTCGTCTTTGAATACTCTTTTGCCGTCCTCTTTATCCTCATAAAGACCTGCCTCGGCAGGACCCCAGTAGCGAACCTGCTCGTATTCATCGGTAAACTGAACGTTCATCCAGTTTAAAATCTGCGGAATGTCCTCCTCAGAAACCTTCTTTAAAATTCCGACAGAAGCGCCCCAAAGCTTCGGCTCTTCGCAAAAGCTCCCCCTTTGCCGGCTTTACCATTGTATAAAGGGGCGGTAGCGGAAGCTTGCGCCGTTTTTCTCAAGCTCGGCGTTAATAAAGGGAGGGTGTTCGATAGACGACAGGCTTGCGATTGCATACTGTCCGTTTAAAACCTTTTCCTTATACTGTGCGTCTGTATGCACCAGTGATTCGGGGTCTATCAGGTTATCGCGAATCATCTGCACCTGCAGCTTTTGCCGCCACTTTTACGATAGGCTCAAAATCGGCAGGCGTATTCTTTTTGTTTACCGGATCCCATGAGCTTGTGTAAAAATGTCCGCGGTAGCCCATCATCTCGCCGCCCAAAAGCGCAAAGCGATGTCCAGCAGTCGGAGCCGACATATCCGAAGGGATACACTTTTTTATTGCCGACCGTCAGATTCAAGTCCTGGATTTTCTTCATTAAGTTCACAAAATCCTCTGTTGTATTGATGGGCACATCGCACAGATAGTCCCCTATCGGCGCATTTTTTTCTCCTCCAAAGTGCAACTGCCTCATCATAATCCATTGCGTCCGGATAAAGCATTTTCAAAATATCATCTCTTATCCAGAAATTGGTGCCTACATCTGCCGAAGGAATTGTCCAGCAATCCTCCATTTCCTCCGTTACCTCACTGCTTATATCGCGGGATACCGGAACTGATACGGTATTCCGTAAATTTTTTCCGTCTACTTTAATTCGCTCCCACATTTCGGCAGGAACCTTTTCCCATATATCCGGCGCATATGTTTTCAGCATTTCGGGCGTAAGCTCCCAGATGCGGTCTGCCTGCGCGATTCTTGCAAAGTGTGCCGCGCCCCTGCCCCGCACCGCAGTGTACAAGGTCGGGGAAGTTGTTCCGGCGATTAACTGCGCCAGCATACTTTCCCACTGTCCGCCGCGGTTTCCGAAAACATTGTCAATCTTTACTCTCGTTTTATTTACAAGCCAATCCTCCACCACATTTTCATCAGGCTGCTTTTCGGGAACGTAGTCCGTGGAAAACGTGGTCCACACACCGTCAGCTTTAAGTCCTTGTTCGGCACAAAGCTTCCGTCAGGCTGAAGCCCGGACGAACCCGCTGTTTTTCTTTTTGCCGCAGCCTGCGGAAAACAGCATGCAAAACGCCAGCAATACACATAATACTTTTTTCATTCCAATCACCTTATCCTTTCCTATTCTTTTACCGCGCCTATCGTCACGCCCTGCACAAAATATTTTTGCAGAAACGGGTAAACCATAACAATGGGCAGCGTTGAAAATATAATACCCGCCGCCTTGATTGAATCCGAAGTCGGTACGGCTTTCGCGGACGATCTCCGCCCATCATAGCGCTTTCCGCCGCCATTTTGCGCACAACCTCGCTTTGCTTTTTATAATCTGCATAATCACATATTGAAGTGTGTGCTGAGTTTTTTGCTCATTAACATACATAAGGGTCGTTGTCCAGTTGTTCCATGTTTTCCACCGAAACCCACAGCGCCACCGTTGCCAAAACAGGCTTGCACAGGGGCAGAATAAATTTTAAAAAGCACCTGTATTTCATTTGCTCCGTCCAGCATCGCCGACTCCTCAAGACTGACGGGCAGTCCCTTTAAAAACGTGCGTATAACAATCATATTATAAAAAGGAAAACAGTCCCGGCAACAATATATACCATGATATTGTTTAAAAGCCCCAGATAGCGGTACAAAATATAGGTATTACCCTGCGCCGATATACATGGGGATAAGCAGAAACCAAATCAAAAAATCGCGGAACGGCAAGTCGCGTTTGTTGACGGCGTATGCCGCGCCGACGCACACAACAAGTGAAAGAACCGTTCTTGCGATGACGCTGATAAGCGTTATAAACGTTGAACGCAGAATCAAATCGTCCTTTAGAATTGCCTCGTAGTTTGCCCATGTCCATTTACGCGGGAAAATCGTAATACCGCCGAAGCTTGTGTCCATGCCCTCGTTCAGCGAAATTGCGAGCTGATTTAAATACGGATACAGCATTGCAAAGCAAAGGAGCAGCATAAAAACTGCGTTGCAGATGCGAAATAATTTTACTCCGAATGACGTTTCATTAATTTTTCTTCCTTTCTACCAGATGCCGGTGCCGGTTGCCCTCTTTATAATCGCATTGAAACAAACACAATGAGAAATGACACTGCACCCTGAACAACGCCGAAGGCTGTCGCAAGAGAATACTGAGCATTTTGAATACCCTGGCGGTACACCAATGTATTTATTACCTCCGTCTGCTCCTGCACGTAAAACACGTTTTGAAAGCCGTAAACCTGCTCAAAATTCGAGGGTTACAAGGGATCCGGTTGCCATAATAAACAAAATTATAATTGTCGGCATAATTCCCGGCAGAGTAATATACCAAACCTGTTTAAGCCTTCCCGCAGCCGTCCACCGTAGCAGACTCATACAGCGTGGGGTCAATCCCCGTAATTGCCGCAAGATAAATAACCGACGACCAGCCGACGTTTTTCCACAAATTCGACAGAAATAAAATCGGCAGAAAGTTTTTGGGAATCCATTAAAATGTTTACCCTCTCCGTATCGGCGCCCATAAGCATAATTCGGATATCGTTAAACGCTCCTTCCGTGGAAAAAATGCGTAAAACATACCAATAACCGATATCCATGAAAGAAAGTACGGAAGATAACTGATTGTCTGAACCACTTTTTAAAATGTCTGTTTCAAGCTCGTTAAACAAAAGCGCCAGCAAAATCGGGAACGGCGTTGTGCAGAACAAAATCACCGCAGAATAAAAACCGTATTTTTGATTGCGTACAGAAATTTCGGATATGTAAAGATTTTTATAAAATTGTCAAACCACACAAATCTGCTGCCGAATATTCCGTCTATAATATCATAATCCTGGAAAGGCAATTACCACACCCAGCATAGGCAGGTAACAGAAAATCAGCGTCAACACAAACGCCGGAAGAATAAGCGCATAAAAAATCTGTATTTTTTCATTTTCACCCATGTTTCACCCTTTAACCGTTTTCCGTCCGCAGCATTTGCCGTTCTCAATGTTTATTCCTCCCTAATTACCGTTTACAGCTAAATTGTATCATATGGCAAGTTTTAAAACAACCACTCAATCAAACGAAAAATCACTCTATATCACTGTAATTGACAGACGGACAAAAAACAAATTCCCCTTTTAAATATTGCAATTTATTGCAGCGGTTTTGTCATATGTTTTTTAATACCGGCAAAACATGAAAACGCACAGTAAAGACAGTTTTCAAATGCCTCATCTGCATATTTTTGCACAATATTAAGCCGATTGACTATTGACTAAATATGTCCAAATAACAAAAAGCCCCCGAAAACATTACGTTTTCGGGGGCTTTTATCCCATATACTCAAAAACAATTCTGTGATTTTCTATCTCATAAATCTGCATAAGCATACGCGGCAGATGAAAAAAGTCCCTTTGAAATATTGCCCCTTAAGTGTGTTTGCCACGGTTCCGTCATAGTGCATATAGCCGTACCATTCTCCGTTTTTGTATCGGCAAAATGCGTAAACACATAATTTTCAAGGCTGCGGAAGGCGTCCAAGTACTTTTCCTCTCCGGTAACCTCATAGCACATTCTGTTGGCAATCATAGCTTCGCACTGCGGCCACCAGATATGCATATCCCATTCAAGCGCCTCGTGAGGGTTTCCGAGAACATCGCAGAACGCAATAATTCCGTTATTCTTAAGACCTAATTTCATGGACACGTCAATCAGGTTTTTAGCTTTAAGTATCAGGCTTTTGTCGCCGCGGTGCACGCCTTCGCTCATTTAAAACCACGCACATTCAAGGCTGTGACCGGGGTTTACAAGCCTGCCCTCCGGCGAATCCGTAAATTCTCCCGAAGGTGACACATTTTCAAGCATTGCAAAATCCCTGACGTTTCCGCCGCCGGTAATTTCGGCAAGCATATCAGACCCGCCGCCTCAAGGTACTCGGATTTTTTCGATTGTGTTGTACGCACGGCTTAGGGTGTAAAGCGCTCTGCCCTGAAACCATGCGCCCTTCTCATCGCCGTACAGTTTTCCTTTTTCGTCCAAATAAAGATATATTCCGCCAAGCTCGCGGTCAATGCCGTTTTTCGGCCAGAACGGTATAACATTTTCCGTCAAATATGCCTTATATCCATTTATTTTTCCCTTTTTAGGGATAGGCAAAGGAGAGTTGAACCCTCCTTTGCCTATCCGCATCATTCTTTATAATAGGAGTCTACGTTGCTGCTTATAACAAGCTGAGGTGTTATGCGGACGATTTTTCCGCCTCCTCATGCTCCGCAAGGTATTCGTATATAATGCGCATTGCCCTTCTGCCCTGCATTTCAAGGTCCTGATATGGCACACTGCATAACGCCGCTTTTTTATATACTTAACCGTTTCCTCACATAAATCCGTACCCACAATTTTTGCGCTGCAATTTTTTCCGTTACCGCGTCGCAAATCGAAGCGGTGTTTGCCGTGGCGGAGTAAATGCCGTCCACTCCGTCACATTCGCCTATAACTTTATTTTGCAAGCCGATAGGCAATGTCGGCGTCGTCATGAGTTTCATAAATTCCTATTATATTTAAGTTTTTGATTTTTTGCCTCGTCGATAAACCCTTTAATTTTAATCTGATGCTCGTCATTATCCTTGTTACCCACAAATATTACAACGTCCGGGTTTTCCTTTGTAAGAAAACTGAGCATCTCCGCCGCCATTTTGCCTGAGCAGTAGGCATCTACCTGAACCGAGCACAAAACCTTGTCGCTAAGCAGATGCAAACCGCAGATAAGCACTACGGCTATATTATTTTTTCTTTAACTCGTCAAATTTTTTTCAAGTCCGAAGGGGAAGGCGTCACAGATTATCACGCCGTGAACGCCGTCCTCAATGCACTTTTTTCAGCGCCTGAATCGTGCCCCTTGCTTGAATGAATGTTATTAACTGTGTAGTACTGACATTCAACGTTATAGTCACGCAGGATTTCGAATTCCTCATCTATTCCCTTTTTTATGTCGTTATAGTATTCAAGCCACGAATCAGGTATTAAAACTCCGATATCTATACAGTTTCTTGCCATACTTTGGGCAACCTTATTAACCCTGTAACCCAGCCTGTCGGCTGTTTCCAACACCTTCTGCCTGGTTTCCTTGCTTACGCCTTCCTTATTGTTAAGCGCTCTGTTTATAATGGCGCAGGATACGCCAAGCTCCTCCGAAATGTCCTTTATGGTCGCCCTTTTTTTTCTTTACCATTACGCCGCCTCCTCTCAATCACTTTAATTATGCCGTTAACGCAAGCCGATATAATGATTATTTGCGAAAAATATACCTATATTGTAATTATTATACCATAACTGCAAGCCGCCAATCGGCTTGCTTCACACCGGTTCAATAATTACATAAAGATTTTGCGCTTGCGCAAAATATTCCCTACTTTGTAATTATTATACCATTATAATGATTGATTGTCAAAGCTGCTCTTTGACCGCGTCTTTTTCTTACGTCATACCTGAGCATGCCGATTACTATGGACGTCATTGCAATCAGCTCGTTAACCGCAGCGGAATAGGCACCGTTTACTATATTATATACAAGCCAGCACGGGCCCGAAAAAGTGAAATAAGCCTTATGTTTTTGCTTGTTTTCATCCACAGCGCCACAGTCGACAGCAGTGAGCCGATTATGGGCAGTATGCTGTATGCGTCCTTCCACGTTACAATACCGGCGCAAATTAAGATCGCCATGAAAAGCACAAGCCACCATTTCGACTTCGCCCAATCCCTGTCAATCGAAAAACAGACTTCTGACGAAATTTATCAAATCCATGCACGCGCGCCCGTCACGGCGCCCACCAGGAAAAGCTGTGTGGTAAACATAAAGCTTGCCATTACCTGAAAAAGCATTACCCTTTTCGCTGCTCGCACTGAAAAGACATTATCGAGCAAATAATTCCGATTATTCCAATAACCTCAGCAACAATTTTAATCATAATTTTATTCCTTTATTCATATGCTTTATTCTTAACCGCGCCCAGCATGGTTCCTCTGACAAAATATTTCTGCAAAAACGGATAAATCGCAAGTATCGGAATTGTTGATACAACAATAGTTGCATATTTAATGGTTTCGCTGATATTTGCACGGCTGGTATCGCCGATTGACTGGGTCATCTGTGATGTATCGTTTTGTATAAGAATAGACCTTAAAACCAGCTGCAGGGGGAAATTTGGTTGTATCCTGGATATAAATCATGGCATTGAACCAGGAATTCCAGTGACCTACCGCACTGTACAGAACTATTACCGCGATAGTTGCCTTTACCAGGGGCACAAGCACCTTAAAAAGCACGGTTAAATGGTTTGCGCCGTCAATAAACGCCGCCTCCTCAAGGCTTTTGGGCACCGCCAAAAATGCCGCACGCATTATAATAAGGTTGTATGTACTAAGTGCCGACAGGATAATAAGCACCCATCTGTTATTAAAAGACCCAATGACTTAACGGTAAGAAACGTAGGTATCATACCACCGCTGAAATACATTGTGATTATTACAAATATATTCATGTATTTTGCCATGGGGAAATCTTTTCTTGACAGCACATACGCCGTAACAACAGTTAAAACGGTGTTTGTAACCGTGCCGAAGAAAAGAATGTAGAGGGTATTTAAAAAGCCTTTGTAAATCATCGGATTTTGAAACACCCCTTGTGTATGCCTGTGCGGTAAAATTAATCGGGTGCAAAAAGCAACCGTCATACACACGCAGGGCATTTGAATCGCTGAGCGAGGCAAACACCACGTACAAAAGCGGATAAAGCGTTACCAAGGAAAGAAAAATCATAAAAATTCCGTTAAACACCTTAAAGCACTTTTCGCCGAAACTCATTTTTATCATTTTTATCACTCCTTACCATAAGCTCGATTCGCTGAATTTGCGTGAAAGATAGTTGCTTCCCAGCACCAGGGCAAAGTTTATTGCGGAGCTGAAAAGTCCAACGGCTGTGGAATAACTCCAGTTCATATCCACAATACCTTTTCTGTACACGAATGACGAAATAACGTCGGCTTTATCAAGTATCAAATCGTTATACAGCAAAATTATCTTTTCGTATCCGACGGAAAGCATGGTACCGATGTTCATAATCAGCATTATGACTATCGTAGGCAAAATGCCCGGTATTGTCACATGAATTACCTGTTTAAGCTTGCCTGCACCGTCGATTTTTGCCGCCTCGTAGAGGGACTCGTCAACACCGGACAGCGCCGCAATGTATATAATCGAGTTCCAGCCGAGCTCCTGCCATATACCGCTTGCGGTAAATATTGTGACAAAGTATTCGGGGTATCCCAAAAAAGGTTAACCCGCTCCCCGGTAAACAGCGCGACAAAAGCGCTTATAAAACCGGTATCAGATACAAACGCCTTTTACCATACCGCATATTACAACAAGAGAAATAAAGTGCGGCATATATGAAATGGTCTGAACGGCGGATTTGAATCTTTGGTCCGCACCTCATTTAACAAAAGCGCAAATATAATCGGCGCCGGGAAAACGAACACCAAACCCACAATATTTATCCATACCGTGTTTCTTATTAGGGTCCAGAAATAATAATTTGTGAAAAAGTCGGTAAAATGCTTAAATCCGACCCACTGGCTGCCCCAAAATCCGTCAGCGGGATGGTAATTCTGAAACGCCATTACCGATCCCACCATAGGAACATAGCAAAAAATCACGTAGTACAAAAACGCAGGCAGAAACATAAGATACAAAAGCCAGTTTTTAGATATTTCCTTTTTTAGTCTGTTCACGAATAATTGCTCCTTTTACTATCTGCTGTTATATCTTTCAATAGCAGACTGGTAAGTTTCCAAAACCTTGTCAATGTTGAATTTTTTATTTGCGCCACAAATTCATCATATTTATCTATGCTTTCAACACCTGTTATAAACTTCATTACCATGGACGAAACATATGTTTCGATTTCCGATATGCTGTTGCCCATATTGCTGTTTTCCTCCTGAGTGAAAATGATGGGAGAATTATATGCTTATCAGCCTCTGTGTCAGACCAAACCTCAACGGCTTTTTTTCTGCTGTTCAAAACGGTCTTGCTTAAGGTTGAAAACCGCGTCCAAGCCTTTGCGAGAATATACCACGCTTTGACAAAAGGGAGTACAGCGAAATCATTGAATCGATTGTTGTTCTGCCCTCGGGGTCATTTGTAATCTTTTTCGGTAAACACGGGTTTTCCGTCAACAACGTCATAGCTGCCTTAATTCCGAAATTGTACAGCATCTTCCTTTTTCCGAAAATCCGTAATCCAAAACGTGCCGCAAGCTCAACATTTTGCAGTTTGTCGTAATCGCGGACGACGGCGCGGAGCCGTATCTGTTTTCCTTCTGACCGATCATGGGTTTGTCACCTTTTTTCAAAAACCGCAAGGTGCGCCGGCTTTACATCGAATTTCGATTTGTTTTCTGCATATTTTCAAGAATGTTCCTATTCCGCCGCCCACAATCGAAGGTTGCGCCTGCACGCTCATTTAAAATAAGAGCGCCCGGTATCCGTTACCGTAGCAACGTTTTTATCCAGAAGTCCTTCGTTAAACCACTTGTTCATAGTAACAAGAAAGTCCTTTAAAACCGGGCTCTATGGGACCGTATTTAGCCTTTCCGTTATCGTCAATATAGAAACAGTAGGGGGCGTCAAACGCACCGCTTATAAATCCGTCCGCCAAAAGCGGCGCTTGTGCATGTGGGAGTTTCCACGTTAAGCTCGTTTTGAATTTTCTGAGCATCGTTTCCCCATTCGTCCACCGTTTCCGGAATGTCCATGCCTATTTTATCAAAAGCCAGTTTTTGCGGACAATCGGACGGAGTATGTGCAAAGCTCGTCATCTCCGCGCAAGAACGGAATGCATAAACTTCCGTTATCGGTCTTTAACATTTTTTTCAAGGTCGCCGTCCGACGCTATAAGACTTTTTAAATTCGGCGCATACTTGTCGATAACGTCGTTTAAGGCAAGTATGTATTTGTTGTCCATCGCCTTATCCGCGCCGTACGCACGCCAGTCCCAGTTAATGATATCCTGGCAGCTCTCCGGGAGTGCGCAAAACGCTGAACTGGTCGGATTCTCCTCCGCTGTGGGGTGAATGCCAATCTTTATTCCCGTGTCCGCGGCGAGCTGTTTTTCATTTCACTTTCGCCGAAATTTGTAACGTTTGTGGATAAACCGCATTAAGCGGCCCAGTAATGGCGTATCTTCGCATTTTTACCGGATGGTGATATCGCTGCCGTTGTACACGTAACCGGCGCAGCGGTTTTGCTGCTTTCGCCTTTTGCCGCAGCCGAAAGTGACGCCGCAGCCGTTAAACAGCAAGTAAAAAGTGCAATTTTTTCTTTTCATTTTAATCAATTCTTATAATTTTTTTTAAAAAACCATGCCCCGGCAGGTATATTAACTTCTTTGACAAGCTCTCCGCTTATCCTGTCCGTCCACCGTTCCGAACACTATTCTGCCACTTCAATTTCTTTCCCCCAAATTTGAAATGCACAGATAACATTCGTCGTTTACAAACATGCTCATATGAATACCGTCGCCCGGTTGTTCCGCTGTAATTTCGTTGTCCTTTGCTATATCCGGCAAAAGCACGAGTGAATTTTGCCACCATAGGCTTACAGCTTTAAATATTTCAAACCACTTTCGGCGTATTCTCTCATCATCGGGAATATCCGACCATTCGCCGTAAAACGGGCGACCAAAAGTTTTTGATAATACTTCTGATTTTTCTCTAAATGCCTGCTTTCTCGCGTCACGTGATAGTCAATTCCCTGGGGCAATAGCATCTCTGCCGGTAACCACCCGTCGTCCAGCCAGGCGGAAACTGCAAAACGGCAGCGCACGGGAAAATAAATGTCCGCATTTGTTTCGCTCGGTGAACGAGTAGGTCCGGGCACGGTATAACATACGGGCTGTAGTTTCACTGTCTTTAAAGCCTCGGAGGTTTTGGCAGCTCTCAGCCCACCCACAGATAATCATGGAAATTTTCTCATTTGTCACAGGCAGCTGAATTTCGCCGATATGCAGCTCTTTACTATTCCGCCGTACTGTGCTTTTGATCTAGCTGAATACATGCGCACAAGAAGGTCTTTCGATATATGGGTCATAATCCTCCAGCGCCGTAGATGTTGCTATCACCGTCACGAAGCGGTCATAGCCCATGGTCGTTGAATATTCCGTCAAACTCGTACCTCCCATAACGCGCGCAGCCATTGTTGAAAAGATATTGTTCTTATTCACGAGGCGGCGTTGCAGCACCTGTAGCGGTAATAATTCTGCACCAGCTTTTAAATCGGGGCTTGAAACAAATTTCGGAAACGGGGTCGCGCTCATCGAAAATCCGCTTGATATATACGGAAACCCTTTTAATATTAAACGAATGTGGCACAGCTTTATAAACTCCTGCCCTCCTATCATGGGAGGAAAATGACAGTCTCATAACGCGCATGGCATCATTCCATTCTCGTGAATCTGAATAAGACCTAATCCGTTTTCCGAAAGCTTTTTTATCAGGTTATAGTCGTATTCCGTAGGCTTTACGGTCATTTTATTCTGGTACTCGCCAAAGTTATATAACCTGGACCGGAATGTATTTGTGAATATGCATTTTTCTAAGATGTTTTTAACGGCTGAATTTTGCATATTTTATATTTGGCCGTTCTTTTTCTGTAAAAATTCGTTGGTATAGTTCACATCCCCCCCCTTTCAATAGCGTTTCCAGTCAGGGTTAAGCAGCCGGTACAAGGTTTCCATAAATAATAATCGCCAATAGGGCGGAGGCTTTCGTTAATTCCATATTGTGTCTTACCAGCAGGCTTGGAACGGCGGCATCGACGTGCCTTCAATGCCTTTTTGCCCTTTGTTATATGCTCGTTGCCCAGCGCCTTGACCATATCAAAGACCTTTTCCCGGGAATATCCCAAGCATGCCGCATGCCGCGATAATCATGGGCGTGAAGTATCCTTAAGGGTTCTGCAGTCGGTAAAAATCATATCCCATGCCGGAACATTATCCTTCGGGCTTAGCTTTATAAAGGTGTCCGTTGTTTTTTTTCTGCACATCCTGCAGTAAAAGTTTATCCCCGTATAGCGGTACGCCAGAGCAAGACCGTACACTACCCATGCCTGACCGCGCGCGACCAGACCGAGTCATCGGCATAACCCTGGTCAACCTTCAGCATGGGTTCCGTAT
>VOFC01005600.1_pt1 | contig 33190 bp, 70 predicted proteins | sample 5384161 | NCBI WGS metagenome assembly VOFC01 (sample SAMN12384722, study PRJNA508395) | human gut metagenome | isolation source: healthy gut B | host: Homo sapiens
GCAAGTTTACGATTCTAACTATAAGGATACCGGCAATGTCTACATTTTCAACGGCACGGCTATCCCCATCATCGTCAACGGCGAGCTGACGGACAAAGCGTGCATCGGCGTGCGTCTGGATAGCACCGGTGTGCTTTCCAAGGTAACCCTCCCCGTGACAATTGCCGAGGCGGCGGAGAACCGAATCAAGGAAGGCAATTTTGTCAGCGACGAGAACAAATACGCCATCACCGTGACCGACGGCGGCACAAAGGCTGTTTTCAGCGAGCATCAGCATAATTGGGCGTATGCGGCAAGCGGCGCAGCCATAACCGCCAAGTGCAGCGTTTGCAAAACCGGCGGCGGCAGCGTGACAATCACAGCGCCTGACGAAAGCAGTCTGACCTACGACGGCACCGGAAAGGGAGCAACCCTTGACAGCCGCCTCACCACCGGCAAAACTTTGCCCGCCATCGGCTACACAAAGAATGGTAAGTATGGTCCGGAGCAGTTGGAAAACGGAGCACTTCCCACCAATGCCGGCGACTACCTGGCAAGTATCACCATCGACGAAGCGACTGCCAGAAGTTACCTATACAATCAAAAAGGCTCTGCTGACTGCGGACGACTTTGTATTTACACCTCCGCAGAATCCGATCTATGACGGCACTCCAAAAACCGCGGCGGTTTCTTCCGACAAGACCGGCATGGGCGAAGCCACAGTCAAATATTACGATAAGGACGGTAAGGAAGCAGTGCCTGAGAACGCAGGCACCTACACCGTCAAGATTACCGTAACCGAGGGCGCGAACTATGCCGCAGTCACCGAACTGACGGCGGATTTGTGGACGTTCACCGTCCTGCCCAATCTCGCGGCACCGACCGTGGAGATGAGCGGTGACACGACCTACACCGGAAAGCAGATTAAACCCGAGGTAAGCGTAAAAGTCGGAAATACCACGCTTACAGAGGGTACGGACTACACCGTAACCTACGGCGAAAACAGAACGTCGGCACGGGAACCGTGACCGTCACGGCAAAAAGGGCAACTATGGATTTGCAGATGTTACCGAAAACTTCGGCATTACGCCCAAGTCCGTCACTGTCAGCGGCATTACTGCGGCATATAAGGTTTACGACGGCACCGCAAATGCCACATTGGATTGCAGCACGGCAGTCTTTGAGGGGGCAAAGCGGAAGGCGACGAGCTGACCGTTTCCGCCGGCGGCGCATTCGCCGTAGCAGACGCCGACAGAGAGTCCGCTGTTGTTGTTAATCTGTCTTTGACGCTCGGCGGCAAGGATAAAGACAACTATGTGATTGACAGCGCCAATTCCCCAGAGCGAAACCCGTGCAAAAGATTTCGCCGGCAGTCCTGACCGTAACCCCGAACGCCGGTCAGAGCAAGACTTTCAACACGGCGGAGCCCGAGCTGACCTACACTTATTCAGGTGCGGCAAACGGCGAAACACCCGTCTTTACCGGCGCACCGGCAAGAGCCGAAGGCGAGGATACCGGTGAATACACGATTAATCTCGGCACGCTGAAGCTTGCTGACGGCAGCGGCTTTAAGTCAAACAACTATGACTTAAAACTCGCGGATACCGTGGTTAAGTTTACCATAAACAAAGCGGCATACGGTGACAAGACGGCAGCGGGCTCTGCGATGTACGGAAACGAAGGCACGGTGGATTTAAGCGGTCTGATTGCGGAAGGCGGCGTTGCCGCGCGCGGAGAAATAAATGATCCCGACGGTGTGCTGACCGGTACGGTTGCAGTCAGCGGCACGACTTTGAAATTCAGCTTTGCAGATGATGCGTCAAGGCGGGCAAAACCGCAACGGTTGTTGTCAAAGTCACCGATGCGACAAACTATGATGACTATATTATCACCGTTACACTGACGGTTGAAAACAAGCTCACCCCGATTTTGAGGGCGATGTGACGCTCGCACCTGCCGAGATTACCTACGGCGAGCCGCTGAACACAATCGGAATCTCCGGCACGATGAAGGTTGGCGATACGACGGTTGAAGGCAAGTTCGCATGGCAGAATCCCGACGAAGTTCCGGAGGCAGGCACACATTGGGTCAACTGGAAGTTCACACCGATTGATAAAAAGACCTATACGGAAGCCATCGGCAGCGTGCAAATCACGGTTAAAAAAGCAAAACAAAGCGCTAAGCTCAACATGACCGGCTATACCTACGGTGAAATGCCCGTCAAGCCGGAGCTTACAGAACGGAATACAGACACTGAGGCGACCTACTATTACAGCAGCTCCGGCAGCGGCACGGATAATATTTGGGACATTTACAATCCGCCCAAGCTGAACGCCGGTACCTACACGATGTACGCCGTGATTAGCGGAACAAATAACTACGATTCGTTCAGCACAGACCCGGTAGAGTTTACGGTCGCGAAAGCAACACCGGACTATAAAAAGCCCTCAGGTCTGACGGCAAAATACGGTCAAACGCTTGGTGATATTGCGCTGACCAATCCCGAAGGCACTACACCCGGCATGGAGCTGGCAAACGCCGCAACGGTGCTTTGACAAAATCGGAAGCTATACGTATGATGCCGATTTTAAGCCGGATGACCCAAGCTGTAAGGGTGTAGTCGGTGCCGCAATCACTGTAACCGTGGGTAAAGCAGACGGCAATAACCTTAAAATAGAAGAACTGTCGCAGAAGTACACGTACACCACCGAGTACACCTATACACCGGATTGGACCGGACTCCCCGCGGGCAGACCTGAGCTATAACAGCGAATACAGCGTAAGCGCCGGTTCAACCGCTAAAGCTTACCACGCATGATTTCAAAGCGGACGGCAGCTTGCTGACCTATGCGGTTTCCGGCGGCAAGGCAGGCGACATAGTTACCGTCACTCTCAAAGCGTCCTGCAGCAACTATGAGGACTTCACCGTTACACTGAACATCACCCTGGCAGACAGGGACGCTCAGGCGGCGCTGCATGTCACCGGTGACAACACAGTGGTTTACGGACAGACGCTGACACTCGGCAGCGACGGCGGCTCCGGCACAGGGAGAAGTGACCTACGCCGTGACAAATGGAACAGGCGAGGCAGCAATTTACCCCAAAACGGGTATTCTGACGCCGGTTAAGGTCGGTACCGTAACGGTAACAGCCGCTAAAGCCGGCGACAACGACTTTAAAGAAGCCGTCAGCGCACCTTTTGAGATTACGATTACACAGGCTGCGTCCGAAGGAGAGCCTAACTACACAAAGATTACCAGAAGCGGTAAAACGCTGAATGACGCGGCGCTGACAACGGAAGGCAGCACTTTAAATCCCAACGCCGGCAAACTGGAATGGTTAGACGACGAGGGCAATGTACTTCCGAACGATACCAAGGTTGAAGCCAATAAAACCTACAAATGGCGCTTTACTCCCGACGACGGCAATTACGCCGTTCTGACGGCGAAATTGAACTTTACCATGTTTCCTCAGGCGGAGGGTCGGAAACACGATAACCGCATCATATACGGTTACATTTGACACCGACGGCGGAAGCAAGCTGTCAAACCAGGCTGTTGCAAAAAAATTCCGCAGTCAAAGAACCGGCAGCGCCGACTAAGGAAGGTTATGATTTTGCAGGCTGGTATACCGATAAAGAGCTTACGGCAAAGTATGACTTTTCCGCAAAGGTAACGGGCAGCATGACGCTTTATGCCGCATGGACCAAAAGATAATTCCTTAAATCAAATTATCTTAACCATCGGCGAAAAAAAGACGCCCTTGTTTTCGGTGTTGTAAAAACAAACGATGTTGCACCGCAAATTGTTAATGACAGAACAATGCTCCCGGCAAGATTTGTTGCGGAAAACCTCGGCGCCAAAGTTTCATGGGACGGCGAAAAAGAACTTGTGACGATTAAAGGAAGAAATTCCAAGACAAGCGAGGACATAACAATACTTATCTATATCGGTTCGGACATTGCTTATGTAAACGGCAGGGAATTTAAACTTGATTCCGCCGCATTTGTTGAGAATGACCGCACTTACACTCCCGTACGCTTTATCTCCGAGAAACTCCCGGCGCAAGCGTTGAATGGATTGAGTCTGAGCAGAAAGTTGTTATAACGAAGTAGTAAACGATTAAAAATTGCCCGCGCCTTGCAGACCGCACAGACTGTATCTGCAAAGCACGGGCAATTTTTATCCTCTTTTGTGAATAAAAAATAAGTTTCAGGAAAATATAAAGACAGAATAAAGATAATAACTTGACATTTTCTTTGTTTTTGGCATATTATATAAATAAGAAAGGGGCGATAGATATGGCTCAGTCTGTTAATGTGAATTTTAAATTGGATTCAGATGTGAAAAAAAGTATGGAACAGGCTTGCTCTGATTTGGGACTTTCCATGACTGCTGCATTTACAATTTTGCAAAAAGGTCGGAAGAAAAACGCATACCGTTTGAAGGTTTCGGTTGATCCGTTCTACACTGATAGCAATATGCGTTATTTGGAAGGCATTGCACGTGATATAAAAGAGGGTAAGGCTCATTTTGCACAGCACGATTTAATTGAGGTGGACTGATGCAGATTATTATGGGAAGACCGTGCGTGGAATGATTATCTGCATTGGCAAACACAGGATAAAAAAGACCTTAAAGAGAATCAATACAATTTTAAGAGATATCGAGAGAAATACCTTTGACGGTATCGGCAAGCCCGAGCCTTTAAAGGGGAATTTAGGCGGTATGTGGAGCAGGCGAATCGACGGTTCCAACCGAATAGTTTATTATGAACAGGACAGCATAATTTATATTGTTTCCTGCAAAGGTCATTACGATGATTAATGCGGGAATACTTTTTCCCCTGCACATACCGACTGGTTAAACAAATTATTAAAGTGAGAAAGCTGTCGGAAACGATTGCTTTCTCACTTTTTCTTTGGTATAATATTTGCAGAATAAAATGCAGAAAACGAGGTGTTGATATGTCTGACTGGAGTGCGTCACAATACAGTAAATTCAAGCAGGAGCGAACACTTCCGGCTATTGATTTGGCAAATTCGATAAAATGCGGAAACGCAAATACCGTGCTGGATATCGGTGCGGAATAGGAAACAGCACTGTTGCTGTTTTGGCGGCGAAATTTCCGTCCGCAAAGGTAACGGGCGCCGATAATTCCGATGACATGCTTTTAACCGCAAAAAAGAAAACCCGGGTATTGAGTTTATAAAATTCGATGCTGAAAAGGAAATTGACAGTCTGAAAAACCGATATGATATTGTATTTTCCAATGCTTGTATTCAATGGATTCCAAACCACCGCAAGCTGATAAAAGGCATGTTTTCCTTGCTGAATGACGGCGGAACGCTTGCCGTTCAGATACCGCAGCAATCAAAACACCCTGTTCACGATATTATGAAATCACTGTCAAAGTCCGAGAAATGGGATAAAAACTGTGCTAAAAAAAGTATAATAATCTCTCCGAAAGCGAGTATTATGATGTTTTGTCGGAGCTTACGGATAATTTCAGAATTTGGGAAACAACATATCTTCTACTCTATGCCCTCGTATGAGAGCATTATAGAATGGTACAAGGGAACGGGACTCAGACCGTATTTGGAACAATTATCGGCTGACGACCGTGAAGCGTATTTGAAAGATTTTTTGCAATGCTTAAAAGACACCTATCCGGTGCAGAAAAACGGCGAAATTATACTCAGATATCCAAGATTGTTCTTTATTGCACAGCACGCCTGAAATTTTTCGGGGAATATCATATGAAAAAGGAAAAGCGGCAAGAAACACGTAACGTTTGTGCATGTAGGGGCAGATATTATCTGCCCGCCGTCAGAAAAGATTATCGTTTGTCATTTTGCTTTGTTCGCACAAATTCGCAAACGTTCTCTGCCGGTATTAAAAAATCAACCGAAACATTCCGACAAAGCGTCGTTTAGCGCACAGGCGCTTGAGGAGTGGCAGTGTTTTATCTGCGCGCCGGTCTTTTGCGCCTGCTCCGAGGCTATATTCACCATCTTATGAGCCACCGTGCCTGTGAACACGATAACGACATCGGGGCTTCCTATCTGATTTCTGAAATTTGCCGGGCACTGGGTGAAAACTTTGCACTTGCAGCCGTGCTTTTTACATATTTCTTTATATTTGCAGTGCATTCTGTCATGCCCGCCGACTATTACTACACTCATTGTTTTACCTCCGTGATAATGTTTGTCCGCAGATGCGGTACACGTATGTAGTAAGTTAGGACTAACTAACTTATGTAGGTAATTTTACAGCAAAAGTTCTTATTTGTCAATACATTTCCCGAAAATTTTCTTACAGCCGACATTTTGCGGCGCCATACCATGCGCCGATATGGGATTACCTCCCTGATTTTCTTAAATCGGTTGACAGAAATTCATTATTTGTGTATAATATAGGATAAGTTTATCGTATAAATAATAGGAGGAACCCATATGAATATAGACACCGAAACAATTACCACCATGACGGAGGCAAATCAAAATTTTTCAAAGGTTGCCAAGGTAGCCGAAAACAACGGACAAGCGGTTATATTTAAAAATAACAAACCGAAATTTTTGCTGATAGATGTGGAATCAAATTCATATTTTGATATTACGGATAGCGAAAAAATCGATATAGCGGCAAAAAGAGTTATGGAAAAATTCAAACCTGCCCTTAAGGAGCTGGCAAAATGATAAAAACTCAGCAAAGAAAAGGTATTGCTCCTGCATCAGCTAATCGCACAGGAAACAGGCGGAAGCGCCGGCGTCAGGGATATGGGATTGTTAGAAAGTGCCGTTAATAATGCATATGCAACGTTCGGCGGTGAAGAGCTTTATAAAACAAAGGCGGAAAAGGCGGCAAGCCTTTGCCTTTTCTCTGATATCAAATCATGCTTTTGTTGACGGCAACAAGCGTATAGGGCGTGTATGTTATGCTGACATACCTGGAAGCCGAGGGAATAAAAATGACCTGCTCAAATGATGATGTAGTTGAGCTTGGGCTGGCTGTTGCTTCGGGGAAAATGAAGTATGACGATATTTTACAATGGATAAACAGATTCAAAAAAGTGATTTTCATCGGTCAGGCATACGCCGCAGCACTTGGACAAAAAGGCATAATTAAGGTATCATTTTTATGTAGCAAAATTCAAAAGGAGTGTTTTATATGTCCAAAAAATCAAACGTGAAAAACTCTGGTGCAGCTTGCGCTTCTTACGGCGATTGAGCTTATAATGGCTTTTACGCCTTTGGGATATTTAAAAATAGGTCCCGTTTCCATAACCTTTATGGCAATTCCGGTTGCTGTGGGCGCAATTGTTTTAGGTCCGATCTCCGGCGCGTTTTTTGGGCTTGGTGTTCGGTCTGACAAGCTTTTCCCAGTGTTTCGGCGCCGACACATTCGGTACGACGCTGCTTGAATTAATGCGTTTTCAACCGCGTTTATGTGTCTTGTGCCCAGAATTTTAATGGGTCTTTTTGCCGGTTTGATTTTCGGCGGTTTAAAGAAAACAACCTCGGCGAAACAGGCGGCGCGCTGCTTTCAAAGCCTTGCGTGCTCAGTTATAAACACGGTGTTTTCGTCGGCTCTCTTTATAGTTCTTTTCGGCAATACCGAATATATAAAAGGCTACGGTGACAGCGTAATCGCCGTAATTATGGCGCTTGTGAGCGTAAACACCGTCATCGAAGCAATAGCATGCACAATAATCGGCGGCGCGGTAAGCAAAGCGGTAATAAAATACAGAGGTTAAAAAAATATGAGAGTTATAATAGTATAGATGTGGGCGGTTCAACCACAAAAATCGTAGGTTATACCGCCGGCGGAAATTTCATTTCCACAATGCAGGTAACGGCCGCCGACCCGGTTACATCGGCTTACGGCGCGCTGGGCAAATATTTAAAGTTGAAAATAAAATTGCCCTTTCGGATATTAAGCAAATACTTTTTGACAGGTGTCGGCGCGTCATTTTTTTTGAGGATAATATTTACGGAGTTCCCACAAAATCGGTAGACGAATTTGTTGCCGTGGGTTCTTGGGCGGTTCTTTGGCCCTGTCCGGCAAAGACGAGGCGCTGATAGTAAGCATGGGCACAGGCACGGCGTTTGTCCGCGCGTCAAAAAACAATATTGTGCATATCGGCGGGAAGCGGCGTGGGCGGCGGTACGCTGATGGACTTTGCGGAAAGTGTGGGGGCGCCGTTTTGAAACCATAATAGAAAAAGCGGCAGGGGGCAGCCTTTCAACGGTTGACCTTGCAATAAGCGACATTTTCAAAGCGGGCGTTATAACAACCCCCCTCTACCACGGCGTCTAATTTCGGCAAATGCGACACCGCAAGTTACGGACGTTGGGCGTTATGAACATGGTGTTCCAGACAATCGGCATGCTGGCGGTTTTGCGTGCAGAAACGACAGCGTATCCGACGTTGTGCTGACGGGCATGCTTTCCAAGCTGCCTCAGGCAGAGATATTCAGCCTTTGAAAAACTTCATAACATAAACTTTATAATACCCGAAAATTCCATTTTCGCAACGGCGGTGGGCGCTGCCCTTTCGTATATCCAGGGGGTATTAAAAACAGGAGGTGAGCGCGTGTGAAGGTTTGCTTTAAAAAATGCATCGACGCCGTGAAAACGGCGGTTGACACAAAATCCTACGGCGTATTCTATTCCGAAAAGCCGGACGCGGACACAAGCGTTCACGTTCACGAGTGCTGCGAGGTACTTATGTGCTTATCCGGCGGCAAAACCTTTTTTATAAACGATAAAATCTATGACGTGAAGGACGGGGACATTTTCGTTATAAACCCATTTGAGGCGCACAAAATAACGTGCACCCCCGAGCAGCCCTTTAAACGCTGGGTTTTGCAGATACACCCTGCGTTTTTGTATTCACATTCGTCGGAGAACACCAACCTTGCCGGCTGTTTTTATTTGAGAAACGAGCATACCACAAACAGGCTTTCGCCAAACGTTAATCAGCGGGCGCGGTTTGAGGAGCTCTCATCTCTCGGGGAGGACAAACCGTTTCGGCGACGACATAATAAAGGATATCCGCGTTATAGAAATTGCGGCGCTTTTAAACGGCTGTTTTTCGGAGAATATCAAGGATTTTAAGTATGTCCCTGCTCTACGAAAACAAGGTTATCGAGGAAAGCATCGCGTACATAAACGAAAATATATCGGACAAGCTTCAGCTTTCTGGATATCGCGGCTCACTGCTATGCGCAAAGTTTCCGTAAACCGTCTGTGCTGTCTTTTTAAAAAGCATCTGGGTACGACGGTTTTAAAAATACATAATAAGCAAGCGCATAACCGAGGCGAAAAAGCTTCTGAAAAAGGCGAAAGCGTCAGTGACACGGCGCTTTCCTGCGGATTTTCCGATTATTCAAATTTTATAAGAACTTTTAAAAGCATAGTCGGCGTGTCCCCCGAGAAAATATGCCGGGGAGGAAAAACAGCGGACGGCAGATTGAGGGGTAGTATGAGAAAAATTGTTGTTGAAACAAAAAACCGCGGCGCTTAAGGAAATCAGAGAAATCTTAAAGGATACCGGTTTTTGAATTTGTATCCATGGAGGAACTCGGCATAAATGTCGACGTTACTGAGGACGCGGACACATTTGCCGGAAATGCGAAAAAAAAGGCGTCGGAGATAATGAAGCTTTGCGGCGAAATTACTCTTTGCGGACGACAGCGGTCTTGCGTTGACGCCCTGGGCGGCGCGCCGGGCGTGTATTCCGCGCGGTATTCCGGCGAAGGCGCAACCGACTTAAAAAACAACCTCCTTCTTCTTAAAAATATGGAGGGGGCAAAAGAACAGAAAAGCGCATTTCACATGCGCCATGGTGTGCTGCTTTCCCGACGGGAAAACCGTGACGGCGGAGGGCGAGTTTCACGGCGAAATCGCCCATGAAATGAAAGGCACCGGCGGGTTCGGCTACGACTGCCTGTTTTATCTGCCGGAATACGGCAAAACCTCGGCACAGCTCACCGCGGCGGAGAAAAACGCCATAAGCCACAGAGGAAAGGCGCTTTAAATCTTAAAAAGCCGTTTAAAGGAAGTGGGCGGCATTGTTTAAGTCAATTCAGTGGAAGCTTGTCACCATGTTTGTAATACTGGTGCTTGCGATTATGATTGCTTTCGGCACGTTTTTGCAGGAGCGCATAACGGTTTTTTATCACGAAACCTTTATGTCCGAAATGAACGTTGTTTTTCTGCCGGAGCTTACGGACCAGCTTTTCAAAGCTGAAAAAGCGGAAAATTCCGCCGAAGCGTTAAAAATGTCCTGGACGTTTATTCGGGGCGCCTCGGTCTTAATTCAACAGAAATTATTTTATTCTGGACAAAACCGACGGACATTTCATATCCGGTTCCCAAAGCTATTCAGACCCGGAAATTACGGCGAATATCATCGCCGCAATGGCAGGAAAAACCGGCAGCGCCACAAACGTAAACCTGCCGTATATCGACTATGCCTATCCGCTGAACCGGCATATTATATATGTAAAGGACAACAAGCAGGAGCTTTTGGCGCTTAACAACAATGTTATCGTGATAATCGCCCAGGCGCTTTTGATAGGTATTTTGCTGTCGCTGGTTCTCGGCTTTTTCATGTCGCGCACATTGACGCGGCCTATCGCGAATCTGACAAAAAAGGCGCAGAGCATTTCGGAGGGTAATTACGCCCAGCGGATTGACGTAAAATCCGACGACGAGCTGGGAAAAGCTCGCCGCAACATTTAACGATATGGCGGTTATGATTAAAAATTCCATGGACGAAATTTCAAGGGAGAAAAACAAGCTTGAATCCGTGCTTCAGCATATGAACGACGGCGTCCTCGCCTTTGACACCGACCGCCGTCTTATACTTATTAATTCCGAGGCAAAGGCGATGCTGGGCATTAAAGACGATACGAACATTACCTTTGACAGCTATTTTAAGTCACTGGGGCTTACGGTCACCATGTCCGAACTTTTGTATCTTAAGTCCATGGTTAAGCAGGAAATAGAGTTCGGCGGCAAGTATTTCAACGCGTTTTTTGCAACGTTTAAGTCGGATAACACAGCCTTAAGCAGCGGCGTTGTCGTGGTTATTCAGGATTTAACCGATATGCAGCAGTTGAGCTTTCGCGCCGCGAATTTGTGGCGAATGTTTCCCACGAGCTGCGCACCCCTCTTACCACTATCAAAACTTATGCGGAAACAATGGCGGAAAGCGCCGACGACGAGGACGACAAGCATTTCCTGGGCGTTATCGTCCACGAGGTTGACCGAATGACGCGTATTGTAAAGGATTTGCTCACCTTTAAGCAGCCTTGACCACAGAAAGCTTTCCATATTTAAAAAGGAGTTTTCCATCGATAAGCTGCTCTACGAGGTGGTAACAAAGCTTTCCGTTGAGGCGCGTAGTTTAGGCAAAAAATAACCTACACTGCCACAACGGAACTTCCCAAAATATGTGCCGACCGCGACAGAATAGAGCAGGTTATAATAAATATTATTTCAAACTCGGTAAAATATACCGGTGATAACGGCGTAATTCAGGTTTTTCGCCGGGTTTTTGTACAACGAAATTTATATTAAAATAAAGGACAACGGAATAGGTATTCGAAAGAGGACCTTCCCAAGGTTTTCGAGCGTTTCTACCGTGTCGATAAGGCGCGCTCGCGTGAAAAAGGGGGGTACCGGTCTGGGACTTTCCATTGCGTACGAGATAATAAAGCTCCACGGCGGAACAATTTCTATCGACAGCGTCCGCGGCGAGGGCACGGAAGTTATTATTAAGCTGCCTGTTGGGTAGACGTTACAATACACTATTTTCATTAACAAAAGGCGCTTTACTGTTTGGTAAAGCGCCTTTAAAATTAAGACTTATTTATATAAATTCAATTTTATTTTCACTTATAAGATACGCGCCGTAAGACGAGGGGTTCAGGACCCTGATTCCGTCTACGGTATTATCGTATTTCATATGGGTATGACCAAAAAGAGCAATATCCGCACCGGCTGCGCGCGCCGCCTCCAAAAGGCGGAAAACAGAGGTGCGAACCCCCAAAGTGTGCCCGTGTGCCGCAAAAAACGTATGCCCCAAAAGGCAAAACTGATAATGCTCGGGATAATTACAGCCGAAATCGTTATTTCCCCGCACGCACATAAAATATTTATCGGGATACTCGCGGCTTAAATCCTCCATATCGCGCACACCGTCGCCCAAATGCATAATATGTGTAACGGAGGGATAATCCCTCAAGATATCCGCGGACTCCTGCCGTATCTTCCGTGGGTATCGCTTACCACCAAAAGTTTCATGCATGCCACCACAAGTCGCCGCGCGTATTGCAAAATTCCAAAAACTGTCTCGTATTTTGCCGCAGGCATTTTCTTTTTTCAAAACCTGATACGCAAGATGCACATCGGGAGGACGTACGGTGTCGTTATGGCAATCGGAGCCGACAAAACTGCACCATTCCTTTTTTTTTTATCATTTTATAATCGTTCTGTGAAGTTTTTTGTCAAGAATACCTTTTGCGTTTGTCTGAAACAAAAAGCTCCATCTCAAAAAAGACGGTTCAGCGTCTTTTTTTGGACTGCAAAAACAGATACCGGTCAATATGTGCAATAACCGGAACTACAAAAATAATTTGAAAGAATATGCTCTATATATCCGAAGGTTGAATCCAAAAATGCGGTATAGGGCGGCTCGATAAGCATAAGATTTGTGCCCTCTATACAAAGTCTGTCAAGACCGTGCCGGGTAGTCAGGGTATCAGTTAAGTGAACCTCCGCCCCCAAGCTCTTATTTCGGGGGGACATTTTTCCTTCGCACACGGCGCAGCTTTTTCAAAGCTTTCCGCCCGGCGTGCCAGAAATTCGTCCGCAGTTTCCTCGTCGGCATAATAATGCGGCGTGGCATAAACCATGTCAATGCCGTTTTCATACATTTTCGGTAAGCATGCCCAAGGACATGGCGGGCTTTCGCTTCCGTCATCCATTTCGGGCAGTATGTGTGTATGAAAATCAAGCATTGGAGCCGTCACCGTCCTTGCTTTCTTCGGTATTGGTATAACCTGCCTTATAGTATTTCTTGTAATATCCGCTGTATTTTCCGGATCTCTTTACGGAAGTGTCATTTAATATAATTCCGGTGGGAGGGCAGTTTACAAATTCAAACTTTGAAATTGCCTCCTTCAAACCTCGCGCAGCGTATAATTCTGGCGTGCTAACAAAAAATATGCCTGTTACAAGAGGAGCCAAAACCAAAGCGTCGGTCACCATATTTACCGGTGAAGTGTCAATCATTATATAGTCGTACCTGCTGCTGCACTCATACAAAAACTGGCGCATATTGTCCGAGGACAAAAGCTCTGCCGGAGTTTTGGGCACGGTGCCGCAGGTTATATAATCAAGATTTAATTTTTTATCGTGCTTTATAACGTCGTCAAGCTGCTTTACGCCCACCAGAACGTCTGTAATTCCTACGTCGTTATTTGTGCGCAAAAGCTTGTGAATACGGGGTTTTCGCAGGTCGCAGTCCAAAACCAAAACCCTATAGTGCGCCTGAGCGAAAAACTATAGCGGTGTTTAAACACGTAGTTGTCTTGCCCTCGCGCGGAATAGAGCTTGTAAACATCACCGTTTTGCAGCCGCTTCCGGGCATTGCAAATATAATGTTTGTTCTCGCGGATTTATACGCCTCAAGGGTGAAAAAACGAAACGTTATCACCTGTCAGAGAGGTATTTGTTCTTGAATTAAGCGTCTTTTTGTTTTCAAAAATAAAACCTCCCTTTATTCTGAATTGCGTCTGTATGCATAGTTATATTTGTAGCCGTCATCGCCCTCAACCTCTTCAAGGTTGGGGATACTGCCCACAATGGGTATCGAGAAGTATTTTTCAATATCGTCCTCGCTCTTGATTGTGGTGTCTGTCATTTCCTTTAAGAATACCCATGCCGCCGCAATCAAAAGACCTAAAAACATTCCCACAAGGGTGTTTTTCTTTATGCTGGGGGCAACGCTTGCCGGGTTAAAGGACGCGTCCTCAACAATTTTTATGTAGCCGACCTCAAGTATATCGGAAATCTGTTCCTTGGCGTTTAACAGAACGGACGAGGCGATTGTATGGGCAAGCGCCGGGTCGCCGCAGGTAACCGTCACCGTTATAACCTCGGTATTCTCAATAAGGGAAACGGAAATCATTCTGGAAAGCTGTGTCGGGGATATGTTAAGCCCGGTGTCTTTCACCACGGTATTAAAAATTTGTCGGTCTTTAAAATAATTTTAAAGTTTTCACCCAAACGCTCCGCCGCGTACATATCCGTCAAACCGCGCCGCCGGAATACATCTGGTTTTGACATGTTTTTTGAATTTATGTATAACATTCCGGAGGACTGATAGGTTTTGGGTATAAAAACACTGTATATGCAAGGGCAATTACCGCAAACGAAAAACGATATGACAAAAGCCACCAGCGTTTTAAAAACATTGATAATATGTCTTGGATTGTATATTCCTGCACGGATTAGCGCACTCCTTTTTACAATTTTATAAAAACACTTTACATTGTACCACATTAAGCCGCCTTGTGTCAACCGTTTTTTCCACAGGCAAACGGACTGTCGCCCCTTGCCGAAACGACAGTGTAACCGATTTTTGCGATATCCTGTTCAAGAAGGCGTTTGTTTTCCGCCGCCTCAAAACCGGTACACAGCTTACCGTTATACAAAAAAGATACTTTTCGCGCACATTTGCCGGCGAAAGATTGGGCATAACCACATTTGCACCCGCAAGTATTCCGCGTTCCCGTCCGCCGGGCTCCGCCGTTGCAAAGAGCGGTTGTGGAGGGAGAAGTGCAAGGGGATTTGTAAGCCGCACAATTGCAAGAATAATCAGCGTTTTTAAAACGCTTCCTCCCTTTTCGTCCCGAAACGGCGTATCCTTATGAGGCAGAAACGGTCCGATACCAATCATATGGGGCTTAAAATCCTGCAAAAACATAATATCTTCCGCAATAAATTCATCAGTCTGGTAAGGCGAACCCACCATAAAGCCCGCCCCGGTCTGGAAGCCGATTTCCTTCAGCGTTTTAAGACATTCAAGGCGCGTTTCAAGACGCATTTTTCGGGGTGAAGCATGGAATAGTGAGCGCTCACGGCGGTTTCGTGGCGCAAAAGATACCTGTCCGCCCCTGCCTTATAGTACATTTCGTACACCTCCGGCGGTTTTTCGCCCACGGAAAGTGTCAGCGCGCAGTCGGGGTACGCGGCTTTTATCTTCTTTATAAGCTCACATTCTCTCCGGGGTGTAGTACATATCATCGCCGCCCTGAAGAACAAATGTTCTGAAGCCTGCGTTGTATCCGCTTTCGCAGCATTGGAGAATTTCTTCGTCCGTCAGGCGGTATCTTGAGGCACGGCTGTTGCTTTTGCGCAGTCCGCAGTACAGGCAGTCGTTTTTTACAGTAGCTTGTAAACTCTATAAGCCCCTGATATACACATTTTTACCGAAGGTTCTTTGACTGACCTCACGCGCTTTTTTTTTCAAAAGATATTGGCAGTCACCGTCATCGGTACAGCTTAAAAGCTTTAAAATATCGGCTTTTTCCGCCCTGCCGTTTTTGTAAATTCTGTCGGCTGCGTCACGCATTATCCCATCTCACTCCCGTTAAATCCCTTATAACCTCGCCGGCAAGCATAAGCCCGACAACGGACGGAACATATGAGATGCTCGCCGGAATCTGCCGTTTGCCTTCCGGTATAGGCTCGTCCGTTTTAGGTTTTTGGGGCTTTTCCTTTGAATACACTACTTTTAGTTTGTAAATTCCGCGGTTTTTAAGCTCACGGCGCATAACTCTCGCAAGAGGGCACACCGAAGTTTTGCTTATATTGGTAATTTCAAAAGCGACGGGTTGCTTGTTGCCCGTACCCATGCTTGAAATTATGGGTGTGCCACACTTTTTCGCATTTTCAATCAGCAAAAGTTTTGAAGTGACCGTGTCGATTGCGTCAATAACGTAGTCAAAGCATGAAAGGTCAAAGCTTTCCGCCGTAGTGCTGTCGTAAAATTCACACACCGCCGTAACGTCCGCATTGGGGTTGATATCCGCAATACGCTCCGCCGCAGCCTGTGCCTTTTTCTGCCCCAATGTGGAATGAAGGGCGATTATCTGGCGGTTTATGTTGCTTTCGTTTACCGTGTCGTTATCCACAAGGCAAAGCCGTCCGACCCCGGCACGTGCAAGCGCCTCCGCCGCAAATGAACCGACGCCGCCCACGCCGAACACGGCAACAGATGAATTTTTAAGAATATTAACGGCAGGTTCGCCTATAAGGCGCGCCGTTCGTGAAAAAATTGCTGTTCCATAATAATCTCCTTAGGCAGTATTCAAACTCTGTTTAATACATCGTTGTTCGCACAAAATTACAATAAACCGGTAGGGAACGCCCTGTGTGGCGTTCCGACGTCCGGCGGTAAATGTTACGGCAGTGCCCACGGAATGACACGCAGGTCATTCCCTACAGCATTATTGCAACAAAGTTCACAGGACGTTATTTTTTACATACTTGACATTATAACGCCTGACCGTTCAGCGTGACAAATACACCAAAAAGCACCGCGATATCCGCCGGCGAAACCCCGGAAATACGGGACGCCTGGCCAACAGACGCCGGGCGTGCGGCGGAAAGCTTCTGCCGCGCCTCGATACGCAGACCGTACACATCGTCATAATTTATATCGTCCGGAATTTTTTTTTTGCCGTCAAGCTTTTTTAACCTGCTGTGCCTGCTCCGCCTGACGCTTTATATATCCGTCATATTTAACCGAAATTTCAATCTGATTTGCTATATTTTTATTATACCCCGGGAACTCGTCGTCTATCGCCTTTAAAGAACCGTATGTAATCTCGGGCGGCGCAAAAGCTCCGCAAAATGCACGCCGGAGGATATTTCGGAGCTGCCCATGCTTTTAAAAATTCGTTGACGCGCTCGCTCGGCGGCGCAACACGCTTTGAAAGCCGCTTTATTTCGCTTTCGATTGCCTGTTTCATTTCAAGAAATTCGCTGTAACGTCCGTCGCTTATCAACCCTATTTCGTGACCGTAAGGCGTAAGGCGCAAATCCGCGTTATCCTGGCGCAAAAGCAGCCTGTGCTCCGCACGGGCGGTCATCATTCTGTAAGGCTCGTTTGCACCCTTGGTTACAAGGTCGTCAATCAAAACGCCGATGTACGCCTCCGCACGGGAAAGCACAAGAGGCTCTTTGCCCTTCAGCTTAAGAGCGGCATTTATACCTGCCATAAGTCCCTGAGCCGCCGCCTCCTCATAACCGGAGCTGCCGTTAAACTGACCGGCGCCGTACAGTCCGCCGATATTTTTAAATTCCAGTGTGGGCAAAAAGCTGAGTCGGGTCGATGCAGTCATACTCGATTGCGTACGCCGTCCTCATCATATGCACATTTTCAAGCCCGGGAATCGTGCGCAAAAACGCAATCTGCACGTCCTCGGGCAGCGATGACGACAGCCCCTGGACGTATACCTCCTCGGTGTCAAGCCCCATAGGTTCAAGAAAAAACTGGTGCCGTTCCTTATCCGCAAAACGCACGATTTTGTCCTCGATTGACGGGCAGTAACGCGGCCCTATACCCTTTTATATTTCCGCTGTAAAGAGGTGAACGGTGCAGATTTTGCCGTATTACATTATGAGTATTTTCATTTGTATACGAAAGCCAGCAGGTGATTTTGTTTTCGCCGGGATTTTTGTTTCAAAAGAAAACGGCGTTATATCGTCGTCGCCCTTTTGCTGTTCAAATTTTGAATAATCCACAGAGCGCGAATTAATGCGCGCCGGGGTACCGGTTTTAAAGCGCATAAGCTTAACGCCCATATCTTTAAGACAGCCTGTCAGACGCTTTGCCGGGAACATTCCGTCCGGGCCGCCCTCATAGGACACGTCGCCGATTATGATTCTGCCGCCCAAAAACGTTCCGCTTGCCACGATTACGGCTTTAACGTCAAATGTTGCGCCGGTATGGGTTACAACTCCGCTGACGTGACCGTCCTCACACAAAATTTCAACAACCTCCGCCTGTTTTATAAACAGGTTTTCCTGGCGCTCCAAAGTGCCTTTCATGTACATTCTGTACCGCTGTCTGTCCGACTGAACGCGCAGAGAATACACCGCCGGGCCCTTGCCCTTATTTAGCATGCGCGACTGTATAAAGTTGTTGCGTCCGCCGCCTTTCCCATTTCTCCGCCCAGCGCGTCAATTTCGCGGACGAGGTGACCTTTTGCCGTTCCGCCGATGCTTGGGTTGCAGGGCATATTGCCCACGCTGTCAAGATTTATGGCAAAAACTATGGTTTTAAGTCCGAGCCGCGCACATGCAAGCGCCGCCTCTATTCCGGCATGCCCTGCGCCTATTACCGCCGCGTCATAGCTTCCGGCTTTATATCTTTCCATTTTTATATTTCAGCTCCTTATTTACCTACGCAGAATTTTGAGAAAATATTATCTACAATTTCCTCGCTTACCGTTTCGCCGCTTATTTCGCCCTAAGGCGGAAATCGCAAAGCTCTATCCCCGACAGCACTATATCAAAGGGAACACCGCCGGTTATTTCGGAAATTGCGCCGTTAATCAGCGAATTTGCCCTTAAAAAAAGACATTCTCTGTGGCGCGGATTTGTTATAACTTCCTTTTCCTTTATATCGGTAACGTTATATTTTTCCTCAATTATTTCGTAAAGCTTGTCAAGACCTTGGGAATTTTTCGCGGAGATGTACACGGTATGGGGAAAATCCGCCGGTGTCGATTTCCTTTTGCGGAAGGTCGGTTTTATTGATTACAAGCACGGTTTTTTCCTGTCAAGCATGCTTATGATTTCCTGCTCCTCCTCCGTTATGCCCTTTGCGCCGTCAGCCACAAACAATATAAGGTCGGCATTCTTAAGGGTTTTAAGGGAACGGTCGATGCCCATTTTTCTATCTTATCATCGCTTTCGCGGATACCGGCTGTGTCAAACAGATTAAGCTTACAGCCGCGGATATTTACGGAGGTTTCCAAAACATCTCGGGTTGTGCCCTTTATATCGGTGACAATGGCTCTGTCCTCGCCTAAAATTGCGTTTAACAGACTGGACTTTTTCCGGCATTCGGCGCGCCGATTATGGCTGTGTTTACGCCGTCTTTTATAATTCTGCCGCTTTCGGAGGACAAAATAAGCCTGTCCGTTTTTTCCTTTGCGGACGTTAATATTTTAAGAAGCTCGTCATACTCAAGCGGTTCCACGCCCTCTTCGGAAAAATCCATGGTTGCGAGAAGGTGCCCTGCCGCGTCCAGAATTTTTCCCCGCAGTGCGGATATTTCGCCGCCCAGACTTTTGTCAAGCTGAGATGCCGCAACGGTTACCTGTTTTCTTGTTTCGGCATTTATTAAATCCGCGACTGCCTCCGCCTGGGATAAATCCATTTTCCCGTTTAAAAAGGCGCGTTTTGTGAACTCGCCGGGCAATGCCGGGCGCGCACCCAGGAAATTGCGGCGTCCAAAACCGCACGGCACACGGTAATGCCACCGTGGCAGTGGATTTCGGCAGTGTCCTCGCCGGTATAGCTTGCCGGGGCGCGGAACATGCACACCAGCGCTTTATCAAGCACCTCGCCGTTTACGCCCACGTTTCCCAGATACATTTTTTCTGCTTTCCATTTCCGAAACGGACTTGCCGTAAAAAGACTGTCTAAAAATTTTTGCGGAATCCTTTCCGCTTATGCGCACAATCCCCACACCGCCCGATGCGTTTGGGGTCGCGATTGCGGCAATCGTCATTTTTGTCACCTCTTTTATAATAAAAAGCTGCTTGCGGTTTTAATTTTATATGTTATAATTATCGTCGGACGCAGCTTTATTACGCAACCTATTGATAGTTCGTATAATTGTGTGACAGCAAAAGCCGCTGTCATTGCACAAAGCCTCCGGAAAACCCGAGGCTTTGCCTCGTTTTATATTCTTGTGCTTAATGTTTCGATAACGCTGTTTTTATACTGCGTAAAACGTCCCTCGTCAAGGGCTTCTCTTATCTTTGCGGTGAGATTATTGTAAAAATAAAGATTATGAATAACCCCAAGGCGCATGCCAAGCATCTCGTTTGCCTTCATAAGGTGGCGAAGGTACGCCCCTTGAATGGTGGCGGCATGTATGACAGCCGCACTCCGGGTCGATGGGACTGTCGTCCGTTTCATACTTTTTTATTATTAATATTAATTATACCCTGCGAGGTAAAAAGCGTGCCGTGGCGCGCATTTCGGCTCGGCATAACGCAGTCGAAAAAGTCCACGCCGCGCTCCACCGCCTCCAAAATATTTGCCGGTGTACCCACGCCCATAAGATACCGCGGCCTGTCCTTGGCATATAAGGCTCAACCGCCTCGATAATTTCATACATGGTTTCGGTCGGCTCGCCCACAGCAAGACCGCTGCCTATCGCGTAGCCGTCGCAGTCAATTTCCGCAATGCGCTTCATGTTTTCTATACGTATATCGGCATACGTTCCGCCCTGGTTTATTCCAAACAGCATCTGCTTTTTATTAATTGTACCGTCCAGGGAATTTAAGCGTTTCATCTCCCGCGGCACAGCGCATAAGCCAGCGCACCGTGCGGCTTGCGGAGGCGGGAAACATACTCTCTGGGCGAAGGATTTTCCCACACACTCGTCAGACGCCATGGCAATCGTGGAGGCAAGGTTGCTTTGAATCTGCATACTCTCCTCCGGTCCCATGAAAATTCTGCGTCCGTCAATGTGGGAGGCAAAATACACGCCTTCCTCTTTAATTTTCCTGAGCTTTGCAAGAGAAAACACCTGAAAGCCGCCGCTGTCGGTTAAAATGGGTCTGTTCCAGTTCATAAACTTATGCAGACCGCCAATTTGTTTAACGATTTTATCACCGAGGCGAAGGTGAAGGTGGTATGTGTTGCAAAGTTCAATCTGAGTGCCCATGCCCTCTAAATCTACCGATGACAGCGCGCCTTTTATAGCCGCCGCCGTGCCTACGTTCATAAACACAGGGGTCTGCACGGTACCGTGAGGCGTTTCAAAAGCTGCCGCGGCGTGCCGCACCCTCCTGTTTTAAAAGCTTGTACATATGTTTCTCCTATTTACACAATTTATTAAGCGCCGTAACACATAGAACGATAACTGCCGTTACAATAAATATTCCCAGCATGCCCTTGCCCATAATGGGGAGAGTCTGTAAAAAAGCCTGTACGTTAATCATAAAATAAACTCGCCTTTCCGACCGCGCAAATTATAAGGCTGCCGTCCCCGCGGCCCGAGGAACGGACATTTTATTCAATATTATCCCAGCATGTTAAGCAAAAAGACCTCCGGCGATTACCGAGGCAATCTGACCGGAAACGTTAACGCCGATTGCGTGCATTAAAAAGATAGTTTGTTTTGTCCTCGGCAAGACCCATTTTATGAACCACACGCGCAGACATGGGGAATGCCGAAATACCCGCCGCACCTATCATGGGGTTAATCTTATTCTTTGTAAACAGGTTTATAAATTTGGCAAGCAGCACTCCGCCCACGGTATCAAACACAAAGGCAACAAGACCAAGACCCAGAATCAGCAGCGTCTGACCTGTCAAAAAATGCGTCCGCTCTCATTTTCGAGGCAACCGTTATACCCAAAAGCAGCGTTACAAGGTTTGCAAGGTTATTTTGTGCGCTCTCGGAAAAAGAGAATTCAAAAACGCCGCATTCGCGTATTAAGTTACCGAACATTAAAAAGCCGATAAGCGCAACGCTTCTGGGGAAACAATACCGGTAACAATTGTGATGGCAATGGGGAAAAGTATGCGCACGGATCTTTTTAACTTCCTTTGCACATACGCCATTTTTATGCCGCGCTCGTGCTTTGTGGTAATAAGACGTATTACCGGCGGCTGTACAATTGGCACAAGCGCCATGTACGAATACGCCGCAACGATTATGGCACCGATATAGTTTGACTTTAAATAGTTTGCGACAAAAATTGAGGTAGGGGCCGTCAGCCGCGCCGATAATGGCAACGGATGCCGCGTCCTTTAAATCGAAGCCGAAAAGCGCCGCCATGCTTAGGGTAAAGAATATACCGAACTGTGCCGCCGCGCCGAAAAGCATAAGCTTGGGGTTTGAAAGCAGCGGACCGAAGTCAATCATCGCGCCTATACCGATAAACAAAAGAAGAGGGAACATTTCGTTTGCGATTCCCGAGTCGAAAAGGATATCTATTATACCGATTTCCTTAACGCCGTCGTAAATTTGCGTAACCGCGCCCGACATAGGCAGGTTAAGAAGTATCGCCCCGAAGCCCATGGGCAAAAGCAGCGCAGGCTCCATGTCTTTTTTTAATGGCAAGGTATATCAGCACTCCGCCGATAATCCACATAACCACCTGACGCCATTCGAGCATCATAACGTTGCTGAACAATTCTGACATATTTCTCTCCGTTTCCGCCGTTTCCCGGCAATTTAATTTTGTTTTATTTTAAAGATTTGTACAACGCATATTTGCGTAACGTGCAGCACAGGACGTCGGAACGACACATAGGTCGTTCCCTACAGAAATACGTAACGTTGTGCAAATATCCCCTACAGCACGGCGCAGCCGTTCTTGCCGGTGTGTTTTGCCTTATAAAGCGCGGTGTCCGCACGCTTTAACACGTCTTTATACTTTTCGCCGGCCATACAAAACGTAACGCCGGCGCTTACCGTAGCCCGAACAAGCGTTCCGTCCGGCAGGAGCACGCGGCCGCATATTCCCTCGATTCTTTCCTTTAAAAACACCGTATTGCTTGCGTTAAGCCCGTCCAGCCACACCGCAAACTCATCTCCGCCGAAACGGCCGATAAAGTCGTTATCGCGCATTATTTTTCTTATTTCCTTCACCAGGTTTTTCAAAAATCTCGTCGCCGGTTTCATGCCCGTAATTATCGTTTATATTTTTAAAATCGTCAACATCGAAAAACAAAAATGCCCCGTCGGTTTTTCTGTTATGCATAAAATCCTCAAGCACACGGCGGTTTGCCGCCCCGGTAAGAGGGTCTATGTCCGCGTGATACTTAAGCTCGGTATGCTCCTTGTTAATCTCGTCAATGCACGCATTAAGCACGTTTGCGAGATATTTAAGCTCTGTCGTGCCGGCAGCATTAAGATACTCGTTTTTCGAAATCGAGCGTATATACCTGTTTAACACAACGGTCACTCTTCTGTACAAAACAACAGAGGTTAAAATTACAAGCAAAACGGCGATTGCGGCGATAACGTACAAATAATTCAGATACCGGGAAACATCGGCGGTTTTCGCTTGTCAGCTTATCCTCCGTTTTAAAAAGAGATTCATTCTCAAAGGATTTTATTTTTTGTAAATTCTCCGCTTATAGCTGTTGTACTGCCTGCCATGAATAAGCCCCCGCGCCTTTTCTATTTTCTCCTCCGCCGAAAGGTTGTTTCGGCTATGGAAAGGGTATAGTTTTTAACCTGTTCCGGAGCCGTGTCCGCAGTGCCCAGCGCCGCGTTCATAAGAGCAAAGGACTGCAGCTCGATTGCCGCAAGCTCGTCTGACAGCTTAAGCGCCGCGCCGCACGCAGCGTACTGCAGTCTGTGTTATAAGCCTCCGCCCTGCTTATCGCCTTTTCACGCATGTGAGGTATTTATAATTTTAAATACTCCGTCATGTCCGCGCTGTTTCCCGTATCCACATAGCTGTTTATGCAAAGGGTCAAATCGTCCGACTTATTTTGAAGGGCGCCTGCCGCCTCGCTGCACGCAATAGCAAAGCGCCCGCTGAGCGGTAACCGCACCTTTGTATTTTTGACTGAATTTTTCCGTTTGTCATAATAACTCCCACGGAAAATAAAAAATACAATAACCACGAAGGCCGCGTTTATTAAAATTATGCTTATACCGCGTTTTTTCCGGAAGTCTGCATTTTTTTGCTCCTCCCTCAGATATGTTTAAAATCTCGTTAAGGGGACGTTTGGGCACATGGATTGCCCCGTTCTCGTCCATAAAATATTTATGTCGCCGGTATTGTCAAAAGCGGTTGCTTTCCTGAGCCGGATAACCAGGGATATAACATACATAAGCTGCAGATTATCGGGAATTCCGATTATTTCCTTTACCGCTTCCCTGTCCACTGCACCCATCCAGCATGTGCCCAAGCCTTTTGCATGAGCGGCAAGAAGGATATTTGAAATTGCGGCTCCGGCGTCTGCCTCGGGGGACTGCCGCTTTAATATTTTTATCGCACAGCACCAGAATATACGCCGTGGGCGCTCATTTTCCGAAAGCGTATATTCTTTAAATATCCCGCCCACTTAAGATGGGGGAAAATAAAGGGCGATTTGTTTTGCTGTCGTTTACCGTTTATATTTAAGCGGCTGAAGGTTTGTGGCGTCGCCGAAAACGTGCCAGATCAATAAAGCCGAAAGGGCATGTCATCCGTCACCGGCTTTTGAGTAAATTTTCTAACGGTACGCCGTGTTTTTATTAAGTCTTCAACGTTCCGTATCAATCACCGTCCTCTCACATACTGTGCAATTGTTGCAACAAATTTCGGAATTTGTAGGTTTTTTCGGTTTTTTTTCACTGCTGAACCTGAAAAAAATCCGCGAAAACATCCCTGTCGCCTCTTTCCCATGCAAGCTTTATGGCATGGCGTATGGCACGTTCCACATTCGTGCGGTCTGTGTCAACAACAGGGGGTATACGCGCTTTGTAATTCCCTTTAAAGCGTCTTTGTTTTCGGCAACAACGCATATTGCTTCTATCAGGTATTCATACCCTTTAAGATTTGCCGGAACGCCCAGATTTTGCAGGAATTTCCGCCGCCCATCGGAAATTCTCAACCGCGTTGCTTTTTGGCAATTCCATGCTGGGTCTGCAAAGGCGGGTATTGTTAACAAGCATCTGTCCGCGCAGCAAAATCTGATACACGTCCGTTTCCTTATTCATACAATAACTGACCCCGAGATGAAACACCCTCACAAAGTCCTTGCTGCACATTGAGGTATACGAAATTATTTTCGGAGGGTTTTCAAGATTTTGCTTCATTTACCGTTTCAACAACGCCTATACCGTCAAGCTCCGGGCATTACATTGTCCAAAAAGGACGAGATCGGGCTGTTTGCCTATTATCATTTGCATGCGTCAGAACCGTTGCGCGCTATACCGGCAAGCTCCATATCAAGCTCCTTTGCCGATTTTATCACTTCGCTTATCGCAACGCAGAAATCGTTGTTGTCGTCTACTATCACTACACGTATCTTACCCAACGCAAAATCAACTCCCCAAGATACATAATAACACAAAAAAATACGAAATTTACAAGGGTTTTGCGCTATAATTCGGATATAATTGCTTCTTTTACCGTTTTTTCATAAGCTTTTTCAGGCATAAAGAATATAATTCAACTGCTTCTGGTATATCTGGTCAGGCTTTCCTGTCTTATAGTCTACGATAACCAGCTCGCCGTCCTCCTCGAAAAAGCAGTCCACCGCGCCCTGTACAAGTATCAGCTCCTCCGGCGCATCCGGGAAAAGCTCAGATGCCGGGACGTAAACGCAGAAGCTGTACTCACGCTTAACATTTGCGGAGCGTTTTATGCGCATGCCGGTATCGGAGGCAAAAAAAGTCCGCAAGCCTTCGGCAGTCGATTGCCGCCGCCTCAGTTTCGGTCAGCATGCCGGTTTGCACCATTTCGCCGACTTGTGCGCATATTTCATCATATGACGTGCGGCTAAAGGTCAAGCTTCTGCATGGCAAAATGCATAATCGTCCCCTTGTCCGCCGGAGTCATATCCTCAGGCGCAAGGCGGATTTCCGACAGCGACGGCTTTACGCTTCCGTGAATAAGCTCGCTTACCGACGCCTTTGACGGCAACTCCGATGCGCCGTATTTATACGTATAGGAAAGTCTGCCGTCTATTTCGCCGTATGAAGGTTCAAAAGCCTTTTCAATGCTTTCCTTATCCCTTGCGACCGCCGCCGGAGGGGACATAACGTCTTTCACATCATGGACGGAAATATCGCAGATATTTGCCGCCGCGGTGCATATCCATTCCAGCGGTGAAGATGCGTTTACCGTATTGTTTTCGGTTTTTGCAAGGGACGTCCACTGCTGTTTTTTCTCATATGGATTTGACGTTGTCCCCACTATGCAAAGGTAATTTTTTCGCCCGCGTAAGGGCAACGCATTACAAAAAAACGCGCATTTCCTCCGCAAGCTCCTTTTGCAGCTTGTGCTTTTTCACCGCAAGCTTTGGGATTGAAGGGTACTTTATCATCTTATTCATGTCCACGTAGTCAAGTCCTATGCCAAGGTCGGGGTCAAACACCGCCGGGACGTCGGAAAGATTGTTTTTAAACGCAAATCTTTTTGCCGCACATGGTTAGGAAAACGCAGGGGAATTCAAGACCCTTGCTTTTGTGGATTGTCATTATTTTAACGGAATTATCGCTTGCCGCGGCGGTTTTTGCGGTTTTATATTCGCTTCCGCTTTCAAGCATTGCGTTAATGTAGGTTATGTACTCAAAAATGCTTTTTCTGCCCGACTGCTCAAACATTCCGGCACGGCGGCATAAAAGCTTTAAATTTTCCGTTCTGCGCTCTCCTCCGGGCAGTCTGCCCACAAAGGAGAAATAGCCGGTGTCGGTTATTATTCTTTCAATCAAAAGTTCAAGGTCTGCGGTTTTTCGAAAGCTCGAAAAGCCCTCCAAAACTCTGCAAAACTCCGTACTTTGGGCATTTTCGACTTTAGAACCGCACGGCAAAAGCTGTCGTTTTTATTTTCTGTGCGTATTTCGGCAAGCTCGTTTTCCGTAAATGAAAACATGGGGCTTGCATAACCGCAAGCATAGGTATATCCTGCATGGGGTTGTCTATAATCTGCAAAAACGAAATCACCGCGGAAATTTCCACCGTCATAAAATAGCTGCCCGTTTCGTCGCATGTTACCGGCACGCCGCAAAGGGCAAGCTGGCGCACGAAAGACACCGCCGTGTCCGACTTTACAGACCGCGCCAGAACCCAATATCGCCGTAGCATACGGGGCGCTGCTCCCCGGTTTTAGAGTCGAAAATCAGCGGTTTTTTCAACCTCTACAAGCTCAAAATCCGCTTTGCGGTAAAAACGCCTCGTTTTCAAGCTTTGCTTCCCATACTTCCGTCGGCAGGGGTTCCTCTAAAATGTGAATTTCCGGGGAAGGCTTGTCGGACCGATTTATTGGAATACACAAGCCGCTGGTCGCCGGTGTACAAAAACGCCGCCCGTGCGCTTTGTCATAATCCCCTCAAAAATGCAGTTTACAAAGTCTAAGATATTTTCCGCACTTCTGAAATTGTTTGAAAGAGGGATTTTTCATTCCGTGCTCGTTTCCCTCCTCGGAATAGCTGTAGTACATATCGGTAAAGCTTTCGGGGCGCGCGTTTAAAAAGCCGTAAATGCTTTGCTTGACATCGCCCACGGCAAACAGATTCTTTTTCCGTTTGAAAGCCTTGTAAAAAGCTCGATATTTACGGCGTTTGTGTCCTGATACTCGTCTACGAGAATTTCGTCAAACCCGCTCCGCAAGAGAGGCGGCGCACTCCTCGTCACCCAAAAAGGCGCTCTAAGGTAAAGTGCAGCATATCGTCAAAATCAAGGGTGTTTGCCAACCTTTTTTGTCGCCGTAAAAAGCTTGGAAAAATCCGCCGTCATGCGGCATATCGCCTCCACAAGGTCCGCCTGTTTTTAATCTCTTCGTCCAAATCCGATTCCGTTGCCGGACAAGACCGCAAAGCTTTGAAAACTGCTTTTTGATTTTGTTTCTTAAAGCCGTACACTCCTTTGCGCTGTCACCGTCGCAGTCTTTGTTTTTCCGCGGCAGCTTTCAAAGCTCATGCCGTGCACAGCCGCAAAAATTTCGTCCCATTCCTTTTTTGCCCATAATCGCGGCAACGGCGTTTTTCTCTGCCGCAAGAAAGTCGATATAGGCGGAAACTCCGCCGGTTTTAGCAATTTATGGCTTCGTCATACATGGAAAGCATGTCTGACGTTTCCGTTTTGGCGCAGTCTGACAAAACCGCTGCCATACGCTGCCGCCAAAGCCGTTTTATACATTTCGGGGAAGGCTTGAAAGCCATTTTTCCGGCTCGGGCTTGCACTGTATAAATTTATATAAAGAGGATATAAGTCCTTTTATTTTTTCATCGTCAAACCTTCCGCCGTAGCACCCGGCAAGCCGCTCCGTCTGCTCGGGATAATCCGCATAGGCGTTTTCCGTAACCTCCTCCGCGCACTCCTTTATAAGCCGCGCCGCGTCCGTTTCGTCAATAACGGTAAAATCGGGGCTTACGTCCGCTTTATAAAATTATCACGCAGAAGGTTCTGGCAAAAGGCGTGTATTGTGGTTATCTGCGCCTGGCTCAAAAGGGCAAGCTGGTCATGGAGAAGCTTGTTTTCCGGGTCGCGCTCTATACATTCCGTTATCGCCTTATAAATTCTCGTGCGCATTTCCGCCGCCGCGGCGTTTGTGAAGGTGACCATTAAAATTCGGTCAAGCCTTACCGGGTTTTCCGCCGTTATCATTCGTATAACGCGCTGAACCAAAACGGCGGTTTTCCCGAGCCTGCCGCCGCGGAAACAAGTATATTACTGCCTGAGGAGTCAATTGCCTTTTGCTGATTTTGCGTCCATTTTACCGACATAGTCAAAAAACTCCTCTCTTTTAATTTTGCTTACATACCGGCAGCCGTTGTCAAAAAGCGGATCAAACTCGCATACCGGGAAAAAGTCGCAGTAATCGCAGCTTTTTTTGCCCGAGGACACGGAAGGCATAATGGAAATGCTGCCCGACATAATATCCGTCACCGTGTCGCGGAGCTTTTTATATGAATATTCGCACAGCCGTTCAAGCTGGGAAAGGGTGGCGTCCGGCTTTACGGCAAAAATGCCGTCCATAGCCTCCGCAGTTTCGTCATGGCACACCGCAAGACCTCTCATGCGCATATTTTTCTTTATTTCCTCCCGAATCTGCTCGGGGGTATAGTCACGGCTGCCCTCCGCCGGAGGATAGTCGATTTTGCAGTACAAAATCGCCGCCGGACAGTCACCGTGCCGTCGCGCCGTCGCAAGAAATCTGCATATTGCGTCAATGTACACGGGCAGCTGAAGCTGCAGCCCGAAAAGCGCCTGACCGTAATCTATTGTTTTATCCGAGGATTTGTAATCCACAACGTTTACAAAGTATTTATCATTCGTCCTTTAAAATGTCGACCCTGTCGATTTTCCCCGTCAGCACCTTAACGCCGTTTTCAAGGGTAATTTCTATAGGCTCGAAGGCTGCGTTTTCGCCGCCGAAATCCACCTCGCAGCCGTAAAGGACAAAGCCGCTTTTGCGGTAATATTCCGCAATATTCTTTAAAGCCCTTTCATAAGCCGCGAAATTTTCTTTTGCATTATTTTCCCTGGCGGCGCTTTCAAAATAGCTGTCGCTTAAATATCCGCGCATTACCTCGGCGGTGATTTCAGCCGCCTGTTTTTTCGCACTCCGCGTCCGAAATATTCTTAAAATTATCCTTATTTGCCGTTACAAAACGCTCGATTATTTCATGCATAATGGTACCGGTGTCGCCGGATTAACCTTGTTTTCAAGGCGGGGCTTTGCCCTTAAGCCGTAGCAAAAAGTAAGAATATGCACAGCGGTTAAACTGTTCCGCCTTGGAAATACTGTGCTGCGGCACAGAGCCGTACAGTCCGCGGACAATATCCTCCCGAAGGCGCCCGGGGTTATTGTCAAAGCTTTTCGGCACGGCGTATAATTTCATACATTTCCGGGCGGTTTTTATAAAAACCACTCCTCCGCCGTTTCGGAAGCGGCGCCGAATTTTCCGGCGGTAAGCCTGTTAAACGCCGGTATAAACCGCGTCCGCAAGGGCAAGCGCACTTCTTTTTCGTACACCTGCTTTATATGGGTACAGTTTTAAACACCGACAAAATCCGCGGTATAATCCGCGACGGCTCTAAGGTGTTTCCGTCAAAATCCGCGTCGGAATATGTTATGGACGGCATGAAAAAGCTTGTCCGACGGCAGAAAACGGTAATAAAGGTAATTTTCCGCGCGGTGCTTGATTATGCTTGTATCCGGGGCGTCAAAGCCGCAGTCCGACATAAGCTTTTTGTCACTGTCGGACAAAAGCCCCTCGTTTAAATATCCCTTGGGCAGAACGCCGTCGTTTGCGCCGAGCACGAAAATAACCTTTTTTTCCTCCTTGAAAAGGTCAGGCTCCGACACGGTTACGCTGTCCGCCGTTTGGGGAATTTGCCCGATATCGCACCCGGAAAGCCCGGACAGCAGTATTTCAAGGTATTTTTTCCGTTGTAACGGGGGCGGCGCCGAAAATTCCGCACATTTTGTTTACGGTATCGATAAGCCCGTTATACGCCAGCACAAACATCTGCGCCGTCTGCGCGTCAAGGCTTGCGCTGCGGTTTATTATGTATTCCTCACAGCCGCAGCCGTCCAAAAGCTGTTTTAACGCCGCGGTCACGCTTTTTAAAGGTTTTGCGCCCCTTTAAATTGTCCGCAAACCGCAGAATTTCCTTAAAAACTCTTTTTGAGCACTGCTTTACCGTGTCAAAATCGCGGTCGCTTAAACCGCCGTTATATTTTAGCTCGCTCCGCCACATTTTTTCGCTGCTGCCGGAGGCGGTTATGTAATTTTCCAGAAGATATATGTCCTCCGTGTTCTCACCGTGGAAATCCGCTTTAACCCAGCGTATAACGGAGTTTGCCGAAAATCTGCCCGTTATAACATCGAAGGCGGATAAAAATTCGTGAACAAAGGGATTTTTCGCTATATTAATTTTTTTCGTTTGTGTAAACCGGGGATATTATAATCGCCGAAAACCTTTTTAATTACGGAATTGTAAATCTCCGGCTTGCGGCACACCACCGCAAAATCACGGTAACGGTAATTTCCGCCGCGGCACATTTCATAAACCGTCCGCGCGGGCAAGCTCCGCCTCGCCCTCATAGGAGCAGGCGGTATAAAGGGTTATGTTTTCGGTTTTTTTTCCTCATACTGCTTTGCCGGATAGCTGAATAGATTTTTTTCAAGGTGCAAAAGCTCCGGATTTTCCGCCAGACGGCGGCATTTATCAAGATAAATGTTGGGCAGAACCTCAATCCCGTTTTCGTGCGCCGCGGTAAAAAAAGAATGTCCGCCATGGAAACGCCGCGGAAAAACAGGCGCGAGTCAGCGTCCGACAAATCGTCCGCCGGGCAGGTGACAACAAGCTTATCCGCCGTTTTTGCCAAAACCCGCAAAACGTTGTACTGCGCTTTTGAGAAGCCGTTAAATCCGTCGGCAAAAACCGTATAGCCGGAAAACAGGCGGAATTTCTCGATTTTTTCGCATACAAGGCTTGCTGTCCGCGCTTTGTCGTACACCGTGCCGGTGAACTGTCCGTTATATTTTTCGTAAATCAGGGCGATGTCGCAAAGTTTCAGCTTGTCCGCGGTTTTTCGGCTTTTTCCGCCGCCGTACGCAGATTTTCCGGCGTAATGCAGGCGGATTTCAAGGTGTTTATTGTATCAAAAAGGCTTTTGGCAAAGCCGCCGTCCTCCGAACATGACGCCAGCACGGAAAGCTTTTTTTTCCGTTTTGCAGCAAAAGCCGTTTTATCATCATTGTTTTTGTGCATGTGTCAACAAAATCCGCCGTAACGGGGCCGGTTTTTTGGAAAATACCCTTGCCGCAAGCCGTCCGAAACTTAGGGATTCCTGCACCGAAAAGTTCTTCGTCCGCGGCGATTTCCTTCTCCGCAAGAAGGGGAGATATGCTCCGGGCATAAAAACAAAACCACCGCCGGCGCCCAAAAGTTTTTTTCGCCGCCGTAAAGCATTCTTTTGTTTTGCCGCTGCCGGAACGGCCGTATATCAACTGAAGTGACATGTTTTTTCTCCTTTGAATTTTCGTGCTGAGTTTGTTTAATGCCCGATGTTACGTCCTGTGAACTCTGTTACAAGTCTTGGTTTTAAAAGGGGCGCCTTGCAAAAGGCTCTTACAGTGTGTTTTTGTTTTTGCCGGGCTGGATTTTTAATGCCTCCCTTGCCTAAAGGGAGGGGGACCGCGTAAGCGGTGGAAGGATTTGTTTTTGCCACCAAAAAGTGACAGAAAATACGAATATTATTTTTTATTAAATTAAAAGTGCGTACAACGCGAACCGCCACAGCATACATCACAGAACGGCGGAATGACACGCAGGTCATTCCCTACGGTTGTTTTTAAGGTTTTGCGTACAACGCAGTGTGACACACGTTTATCACAGGACGTTTCGGGCGGATATTATCCGCCCCTACATGCACAGGACGACACGATAGATAACGGAACGACACACGGGTCGTTCCCTACGGGTTTCTTACAATTTTGTGCAAACAACGGCAAACGTCATTTATTACCCAAAAGCTCCTTTGCAAGCAAATCGGCTGCGGCGCGGCTGTCGTCATTTAACGCCGACATAACCTTGACTGTATTTTCGCAAAGCTTAATATCCTTGCATTTTTTCCAGCATGCCGGTTATAACCTTTGCCGCCATGGGCGCCCAGCTTCCGTTTTCGATAATTTCCCACCGTTCTGCCGCGGAAATTGCGTTCGGCAAAGGGCGTTTATAAACTCCTTCATGCACGGAAAAACGTCCCCGTTATAGGTAACGGACGCAAGGACAAGATTTGAATAGGCAAAAGCGTCGGAAACCGCCTTTGACATATCACACCGCGCAAGGTCGTAAAGCTTTACTTCGCCGCCGTTTTCCCACAGCTTGTCCCCCAAAGGCGCGCAGCCGCCTCGGTGTGTCCGTAAACCGACGCATAGGCAATAACCGTGCCGTTTTTCGGGAGTGTAAGACGCCCACTTACTGTACAAATCAATATAATATCCGAGATTTTCCTTAAGTACCGGACCGTGAAGAGGGCATATAACCGCGATGTCCAAAGCCGCCGCCTTTTTCAAAGCGCGGTTACCTGCGCGCCGTACTTGCCCACAATTCCGATATAGTAGCGCCGGGCCTCGTCCGTCCATGCTTCCGGTGCGTCATATGCTCCGGAATTTTCGAGTCAAAGACCAAAATATCACAAGAAGATTTTACAAAAAAGAAATAAAAATATTTATGAAGGAATAGATGCATATGACATAAA
>VOFC01004176.1_pt1 | contig 33161 bp, 36 predicted proteins | sample 5384161 | NCBI WGS metagenome assembly VOFC01 (sample SAMN12384722, study PRJNA508395) | human gut metagenome | isolation source: healthy gut B | host: Homo sapiens
GTGGCATTGCCCCGGAACGCCCCTCCGGAGCGGCTGCAGCGCCCTTTCGGGTTGCGCGGGCGCGTTTGGTACGGAGCTTGACCCCTCTCTTTTTTGCAGAAACGGAAAGGTTCCCCGAACGGAGCCGATGTCGAACCTTAAACCATACTCGCATGAGGAAGGAGTTTGCATGAGCGGCCGCATGGTGATCGCGTCGGCCGTCGCCGGACCGGACCCCGGATCCCCTCCGGAACGATTCGCGGCGCCGGCAGCCGAGCAGGATGTCGCCGTATTTAGTTAACAATTGTTTGTCCTGGTACTCCGCCTTGTGCGGGAGTTTTTTTTGTGCGCGGCCGGAAGGAGGAGAGCGCGCGCCCGGCGGCGGGGGAGCGACAGGAAGGATTGGACGCGGCCGGCGGCGGGAGGACGGTCAGGGGAAAAGGGTGCGGCCGAAAGAGAAGAGCGGCAGGGTGTGCGGTCGAAAGGAAGAGGGGTGCGGCCGGAAGGAAGAAAGGCGCGACCCGGCGGCGGGTGTGCGGCCGGAAGGTGAGGGCGTAGCCGAAGGGGAAGGCAGGTGCGGCCGGCGGCGGGAGGGCGGTCAGGGGAAAAGGGTGCGGTCGAAAGGAAGAGAGGGTGCCCCGGCGGATTACCCCCTCCAGGGCCCGGGTGCTCAACAGACCGCAGGCGGCCTGGATATCCTCGCCGCGCGAGGCCCGGATCGTCGTCCGGATGCCCCGTGCGGTCAGCTCGTCGCGGAAACGCAGCATCGCCTCGTCGTCGGGCGAGAAGTAGGGCGAGTCGGGAATGCGGTGGAAGCGGATCAGGTTGATGCGGCAGCGGAGTCCGTTGAGCAGCCGCAGCAGCCCGCGGACATGGCGCGGGGTGTCGTTCAGCCCGCTCATGACGATGTATTCCGAACGAGACCCTCCGCTGGTGCGTGAAGTCGTACGCGCGCAGCGTCTCCACCACCTCGGCAACGGCCACGCCCGCTCGACGGGCATGATCTGCATACGCTCTTCGTGGAAGGGGTTGTGGAGGCTGACGGCCAGGTGGACCTTCGTCGCGTCGAGAAAACGCCGCAACTCGGGCACGACCCCCGCCGTGGAGAGCGTGATGCGCGTCGGCGACCAGCCGAAGCCCCATTCGGCGGTGATTATCTCGAGCGCCTGCAGCACGTTGTCCGCGTTGTCGAGCGGCTCGCCCATGCCCATGAAGACGAGGTTCGTCAGACGGTCGCGCTCGGGCAGCGAGACGATCTGGTTGAGGATCTCCGCCGCGGGCAGCGACTCCTGGAGCCCCTGGCGGCCCGTGGCGCAGAAGCGGCAGCCCATGCGGCATCCGGCCTGCGACGAGACGCAGAGCGTGGCCCGCTCCCCGTCGGGGATGTAGGCCGACTCGATGTAGTGGCCCGCAAGTGGTGCGGAAGAGGTACTTCTTCGTGCCGTCGTGCGAGGTGGCGACCCGCTCGGGGGCGTGCAGCGCCGGTGCAAAACGCGCGGCAAGCAGCTCGCGGGCCCCCTTCGGCAGGTCGGTCATCTGCCGCGGGTCCTCCGTATGGCGCACGTAGAGCCAGCGGGGCGATCTGCCGCGCGGCAAAGCGCGGCAGCCCCGCCTCGCCGCAGAGCGCTGCGAGCTGCTCCGGATTCCTGCCGTAGAGATGCTCCCTTTCCGCCATGTTTTCCGTTCCGACCCCCGGAAGGGGCCGTTTCGGGACAAAAGTAGACAAATTTTGAATATTTTTCGCGCAGCGTTCGATTTTTGGATTTTTATCCCTATATTTGTGGTGCATAGCGTACCCGTACGCCCGAAGACGGCTGTGCGGTACGCCCGATCGCTTGCAAACAATTAAAGTTTAGTATAGATGGAAATCAAGAAATCCCCCAAAGCGGACCTGCAGAACAAGCGGGGTCTTCTGCTTGAGATCGGTCTGGTCATCTCGCTGGGCCTGGTTATTCTGGCCTTCTGGTACACCCCGAAGGAGCGCAAGATCGAGAAGCTCGACCAGGAGGTCGTGGTCGTGGAACAGGATCTTACCGAGATCACGCGTCAGGACCAGAAACCGCCCGAGTCCCCCAAGAAGGTGGAGGTGAAGGTGACGCCGACCTGCTCGAGGTCGTTACCAACGATACGAAGATCACCACCGAGGTGAGCTTCACCGAGTTTGACGAGAACACCGAGGTGATCCAGCAGGTCGAGGTTGTCGAGGAGGAGATCCAGGACGACCAGCCGTTCCTCGTGGCCGAGACGATGCCTTCGTTCCAGGGCGGCGACCTCAACACCTTCCGCAACTGGGTTCAGCAGAACGTGCGCTTCCCGCAGATCGCCCTCGAAAACGGCATCCAGGGCCGCGTGGTCGTAACCTTCGTGATCGAGAAGGACGGACGTCTGACCAACATCGAGGTGCTGCAGACCCCCGACCGCTCGCTCTCCGACGAGGCCATCCGCGTGCTCAGCAAGTCGCCGAAGTGGGGCCCCGGCAAGCAGCGCAACCAGCCCGTGCGTGTGAAGTACACCCTTCCGGTCGACTTCCGCGTGCAGCAGTAGGTCTTTGGCCGACATCTTTTAAGGGTATCCTGCTCTCGGGCGGATACCCCTTATTTGTAGTCCGGAGGGCTCCTTCGCGGGGCAGACCGCCGACGGCGGAGGGCGCGGCTCCGGGAAGTATTTACCAAAAACAGCGAATTTGAAAGAACAGCCATCCCGAAATACGACGGCCGTGCAGCCCGCAGAGGCGGATTCCCGCGAGCGGGCCGTGCTGGTCGCCGTCGTCCGCGACGACCAGGAGCCGCGCCAGGCCGAGGAGTTCCTCAACGAGCTGGAGTTTCTGGCCGAGACGGCCGACATCCGCGCCGTCAAGCGCTTCACGCAGCGCCTCGCGCGCAGCCCTCGGCCCGCATCTACGTCGGTCCGGGCAAGCTGCAGGAGATCGCCGACTACTGCCGCGAGGGGAGGCCATCGACGTGGTGATCTTCGACGACGCGCTCTCCCCCCTCGCAGACCCGCAACATCGAGCAGCAGTTACCCTGCCGCCTGCTGGACCGCACGCGCCTGATCCTCGACATCTTCATGTCGCGTGCCCGGACGGCTTACGCCAAGACGCAGGTGCAGCTGGCCAATTACGAATACATGCTGCCCCGGCTGTCGGGCCTATGGACCCACCTCGAGCGGCAGCGGGGCGGCACGGGAACGCGCGGCGGCGCCGGCGAGCGCGAGATCGAGACCGACCGGCGCATCATCCGCAACCGCATCGCCAAGCTCAAGGAGGACCTGCGGAAGATCGACCGCCAGATGGCCGTGCAGCGCGGGAACCGCGGCGCGCTCGTCCGCGTGGCCCTCGTGGGCTATACCAATGTCGGCAAATCGACCATGATGAATCTTGAGGGCAAGAGCGACGTCTTTGCCGAGAACAAGCTCTTCGCCACCCTCGACACCACGGTCCGCAAGGTGGTCTTCGACAACCTGCCGTTCCTGCTTTCGGATACGGTGGGTTTCATCCGCAAGCTGCCCCCACGGAGCTCATCGAGTCGTTCAAATCGACCCTCGACGAGGTGCGCGAGGCCGACCTCCTGGTGCACGTGGTCGACATCTCGCACCCGCAGTTCGAGGAGCAGATCGCCGTGGTCAGGCAGACCCTGCAGGAGATCGGCGCCGGCGACAAGCCCGTCTACCTGGTCTTCAACAAGGTCGATGCCTACACCTGGGTGGAGAAGGATCCCGACGATTTGACGCCCCCGACGCGCGAGAACCGCACGCTCGACGAGCTGAAGCAGAGCTGGATCGCCCGCGAGAACACCCCCTGCATCTTCCTCTCGGCACTGACGAAGCTCAACCTGGAGAAGTTCCGCACGGATCTCTACGGCATGGTCCGCGAGATCCATGCCGGGCGCTACCCTTCAACAACTTCCTCTACTGACACACCAACCGCACAAGCACGATATGACACTGCACATCCTTTCCCAGCAGAACACCGTTCTGAACAAGTTCATCGCCCAAATCCGCGACCGTTCGATTCAGCGGGATTCGATGCGTTTCCGCCGCAACATGGAGCGCATCGGCGAGATCACGGCCTACGAGATCTCGCGCGAAATGACCTACCGTCCGCAAACGTCGAGACCCCGCTGGGCGAGGCGACCGTCGAGCTGATCGACGAGCGGATCGTGGTGGCGACGATTCTCCGTGCGGGACTTCCCTATCATCAGGGGTTTCTCAACTACTTCGACGACGCCCAGAACGCCTTCGTCTCGGCCTACCGCAAGAAAAGCACCAAGGACGGCAAGTTCACCGTGAAGGTCGAGTACATCTCGTGCGGAAGCCTCGAAGGCAAGACATTGCTGCTGGTCGATCCGATGCTGGCCACCGGATCGTCGCTCGTGCTGACCTACGAGGCCCTCTGCGCCAAGGGCGGCACCCCGGCCCATACGCACGTGGCGTCGGTCATCGCCAGCGAGCAGGGCGTCGAATACGCCATGAAGCACATGCCGCGCGAGACGACCACGATCTGGGTCGCCGCCGTCGACGAGGAGCTCACCTCCCGCTCGTACATCGTGCCGGGCATCGGCGACGCCGGCGACCTGGCTACATGGCGAGAAGCTCTGATCCGCATGTTGAGACGCAAAATCGCATTTCCGCTGGCCGTCTTTGCCGCGACGGGGGGGTCATGGGCCCCTGCAGAAGCCGCTCTTCATGGCGTGGTACGCCGGAGAGGTGGGCCGCCGCGACGGGCGCCGGGTGGCGGGGCTGGTTCGAGGTGTTGGGACACGGTCTCGCTCGACGACCTCACCGTCGCGGGACGTTACCGCCGTGCCGCTGCTTGTCGTGCTCCTCTCGCTGTGGGTGCGCCTGCCCCAGCGTCTGCGCGCGCTGCTGACGGGTTATTTCGCCCTCGTGGCGCTGCTGACGGCCGTGGTCTTCGCCGTGGACCTGGCCCTCTACGAACACTGGGATTCCGCATCGACGCGACGGTGCTTATCTACCTGGCCGACCCGAAGGAGGCGATGGCCAGCGTCGACTGGTGGCTCGGCGTGCGGCAGACGCTCATCGCGGCGCTCTGCACGGCGGGCATCCTCTGGCTCTACCGCCGCACGCTGCGGCTGTTCGACGGCGAGCCCCTCGGCGTGCGTTCAGCCGCTCCCGCGACGCTGCTCTTCGTGATGCTCGCGGCCTTCGACTTCCTGGCCATACGCGGCGGCACGGGCGCCTCGGTGGCCAACGTTTCGAAGGTCTGCTTCAGCTCCGAAGCCTTCCTCAACCACGCCGCCACGAACCCCCTCTTCTCGCTGCTTTCAAGCCTCGGCGACAATGAGGACTACGCCGCGGCCTACCCCTTCTACGACACGGAGACGCTCGACGCGCATTTTTGCCGCCCTGCGGGGCGACGACCCGCGCAGCGGCCCGACACGCTGCTGCTCACCACGCGGCGGCCCAACGTCGTCGTGGTGATCCTCGAGAGCTTCGCCCGCACGGTCATGGACGAGCAGGTCGGCGGGGAGCCCGTCATGCCGTCGATGCAGCGCCTCAAGGGCGAGGGCCTCTGGTTCGAGAACTTCTTTTGCCAACTCCTTCCGCACGGACCGCGGCGAGGTGGCCATCCTGAGCGGCTACCCCGCGCAGACGCGCACCTCGATCATGAAACTCCCGGCCAAGAGCCGCACGCTGCCCTCGATTGCGCGGTCGCTCGCGGCCGAAGGCTATGCCACGAGCTTCGCCTACGGCGGCGACCTGAACTTCACGAACCAGGCAGTACATGTACGCCACGGGGTGGCAGGAACTCATCTGGCAGCGGGACCTGCGCTTTGCCGGCGCCGACCCCTCGGACTGGGGCTGGGACGACGCGCTGATGTGCGACTGGTTCGCGCAGCGGGTCATCGACCTCGACGCCGCGGGGCAGCCCTTCCTGGCGGGTCTGCTGACGCTCAGCAGCCACAAGCCCTTCGACGTTCCCTTTACGCGAAGTTCGAAAACGTAAGGTGCTCAACGCCATGGCCTTCTCCGACGAGTGCGTCGGGCGCATGGTCGAGCGCCTCAAGGCCTCCCCGGCGTGGGAGAACCTGCTCGTCATCCTCGTGGCCGACCACGGATACCCTATCCGAAGACGCTGCCCTACAACGTGCCGCTGCGCCACCGCATCCCGATGATCTGGACCGGCGGCGCCGTCCGTGCTCCGGGCGTCGTCGAGACCTACGGCTCACAGATCGACCTGGCGGCGACGCTGCTCGGGCAGCTGGGCATCGCCCACGGCGACTACGCCTTCAGCAAGGACCTCTTCGCCCCCGAACCGCCGCGCAAGTTCGCCTACTACACCTTCAACGACGGCTTCGGCGTGGTCGATGCCTCCGGCGAGGCGATCTGGGACGCCACCTCCGACCGCGCCGTCAGCGAAACGGCCCCGGGCTGCTCGACGTCGGCCGCACGATGCTCCAGCGCACCTACCGCGATATGGCCGAACGGTAAAAATCCCCTTTTCTGGGTATTGACCCTTCGCCTGCGGGGCGCTATTTTTGCAGCGACAACGAAAAATACCTATAAATATGTACGGAAACGGCGGATATACGGGCGACGACCGCATGTGCGACCTGGTGAGCGACCGCTTTGCGGTGCTGCTGCAGGTGATGAGCCGTTTCGGCATCGCGCTGGGCTTCGGCGACAAGACGATCGCCGAGGTGTGCGGGAGCACCGCGTCGATACGGCGACCTTCCTGGCCGTGGTGAACAAGCTGCTGGGGCTCGGATTCGGGACGCAGACGGCCGTGCAGGAGCTCTCCGTGAGGGCCCTGACCGACTACCCTGCAACAACGCGCACGGATACTTCCTGGAGTTCCGCCTCCCGGCCATCCGGCGCAAGCTCATCGAGGCGATCGACTATGCGCACAACGACGTCTCGTTCGCCATCATGCGCTTCTTCGACGAGTATGTCGCCGAGGTGCAGCGCCACATGGACTACGAGGAGCAGACCGTCTTCCCCTATGTCGAGGGGCTGCTCGAAGGGCGCGCGAGCGACAGCTACTCGATCGACGACTTCCGCCGCCGCCACGACCAGGTCGACGTCAAGCTGCGCGAACTGAAGAACATCATCATCAAGTACTACCCTCGGGCAGCTCGAACGAACTCAACGGCGTGCTGTTCGACATCTTCAACCGCGAGCACGAGCTCGCCTCGCACAACGCCGTCGAGGACGATCTCTTCATCCCGGCCGTCGAGCGGCTGGCGGCCGACAGCCTGCGCGGCGGTCGGCAGGAGCCGTTGAGCGCCCGCGAGCGCGAGATCATCGTCTGCGTGGTGAAGGGCATGACCAACAAGCAGATCGCCGATGCGCTCTGCATCTCGACCCATACGGTCATCACCCACCGGCGCAACATCGCCGCAAAGCTCCAAATCCACTCCGCGGCGGGTCTGACCATCTATGCCATCGTGAACAAGCTCGTCGAGCTCTCCGAGATCCGCGACACCATCTCCGCCGACTGACCCGCGTCCGGAGGGGCGCACGGAGCTCCGGGCGGCCTTGCGGGGCGGTCGATGCCTGCGGTCTTGCGGGGCGGTATAAGCCTGCGGGGTGGGAGTGCCTGCCGTTTCTGCGGCGGCGGGGATTTCTGCGGGCGGGAGTGCCTGCCGTTTCAGCGGCGGCGGGAGTGCCTGCGGGACGGGAGTTGCTGTTTTCGCGGCGGCGTTTCTGCGGCGGGGGCGTTTTCGCGGCGGCGTTTCTGCGGCGGGGCGTTTTCGCGGCGGCGGGGTGCTACGGCACGGGGTCGTAGCCGCTGCCACCCCAGGGATGGCAGCGCGAGGCGCTTCAGGGTGAGCCACGTCCCCTTCAGCGGCCCGTACTTGCGCAGCGCCTCAGAGGGCGTACTGCGAGCAGGAGGGGACGAAGCGGCACGACGGCGGCAGCAGCGGGGGAGATGCAGATCTGGTAGATCCGCACCAGGAGAATCAGCGGCAGCGCCAAAGCCGCTTACATGCGCTCCACGATCGACTCCAGAATCCGGCGGACGGCATGCGAGACGGTTTTGTAGGGGAGAACCTCCTTCGACGAATAGATCAGCGCCACATCCAGATTTACCGGCCCGCACGCCTCCAGAAGCTCCTTCTGCAGGCGGTAGGCCTCTCGTGCGGCGGCGCAGCAGGGTTGCGCCGGTTGGCGCGCTTGTGGAACTCTTGGGGACCGAGAAGAGCACCTCCACCGAACGTTCGCTGTCCGCCTCGGCAAACCACAGGTAGCGGAACGGAAAGATGAAGCCGCTCTGGCCGCTCTCGAAGAGCCGGCGTACGGCTCCGAGCGAGCGGAGCCGCTCCTGGCGCGGTAGCGAGCGGTCGGTCGTCATGCGGGCGGGGTTATTTGCGGGTTGCGGTATCCGCAGCGGGGCGGCGCACACGGCTCTTCTTGGTGAGCTTGTGCTGCTGGGTGCGGATGAACTCCTCCTTGCGCGTGTCCGTAACGAGGGCCACAGGGGGCGATCTCCTCACCCGCCTCGGCCTTGTGGATATAGATGTCCAGGGCCTTGGCCATCGAGGGGCCTCGCTCGTCGGGGCGTTGGCCAGGACGGTGATCCCGGCATCGAGCGCCGCACGCAGCGTGCCCTCGCCGAAGACGGCGATCGCCGGGAGCTGCTCCGTGCCGAACTTCTCGACCAGCGTGCGGACATCCGTCGGCGAGTAGAGCGCCAGCACGTCGTAGTCGGCCAGCGACACGTCGTCCAGATCCGAGGCGACCGTGCGGGCGAGGATCACCGGATCGACCGGCAGCTTGAGCTTGGCGAGCGTTTCCGGCAGCTCGGGTTTGTGGGGTTCGCTCAACGCCAGCAGGAATTTCTCGTCCTTGTGTTTGATGATCAGTTCGATGAACGACGTGAACGAGCCGTCGGCAAACGAAATCTTGCGTTTGCGGTAGACGATGTATTTTTGCAGATAGAGCGCAACGGCTTCCGTCTGGCAAATGTATTTCATGGTCTCGGGCACGGTGATGCGGGCCTCCTCGCAGATGTGGAAGAAACTGTCCACGGTGGTTCGCGACGTGAAGATGACGGCGGTGTGGGTGAGTATTTCGACACGCTGGGCCCGGAACTCCTTGAGCGAGACGCCCACGACCTTGATGAAGGGTCGGTAGGCAACCTCCACGTCGTATTTCCGGGAGAGTTCGTAGAACGGAGACTTTTTCGATATTGGCCGGTCTCGGCTGCGAAATAAGGACTCCTCTTGACTTTCAAAATGGCGGATCGGTTTAGTTTGTAGCTTGTTCGGCTTATCTTGCCAGCAGGAGCCACACGAGGCTCGCCGGGAAGATTTCCACGCTGCAAAGGTACAAAATCCAATTCAAAATCGAAATTTTTTTAGAAATAAACAGGTGCAGCGACTCCCTGAGATATAAAATGGCCGCAACGGCTAATTCGATGGTAATGATGAGGAACCACACGTCGCCCGTGTTGCGCGGGCAGAGCGCGAAGAGCAGCAGCGCGGGTGAGGTCAGCAGCACCGTGAGGGCAAAACAGCAGCGGCGCAGCAGCAGCAGCCGCGCGATGAAATCCTGGCTTACGGTCAGTGCGCCGACGGCCCGCAGCAGCAGCCCCTGCAGCAGGACGATGAGCGTGCAGGCGAGCGTCGCCAGCAGGCTCAACGCCAGCCCGGCGCCGCGGGGCAGCGTCCCGGTGAGGAAATGGGGCAGCAGCGTGTCGCCGTACTTCACGGCCATGACCCCGAGAAAGAGCGTGCCGATGGCCGTTACGATGCAGGAAGCGCGAAAAACCGCTGCTGCCGGGGTCCTCGGTCAGCCGCTCGCGCGAGGAGGCCTCGCGCGACAGGTTGCCGAAGAGGGTCCGGATGTCGCCGATGTTGCGGTAGAGCAGCATGGCGTACATGGCGGCCAGCAGCAGGACGAAAGCTCTGGAAGACGCCGTTCTCCGTGAGCGAATCCGTGTCGGGAGCTGGAGTCTTCCCGGCCGGCACGGCACCGACTCCGCGCCGAAGACGGCCCGGGCGGTCGTGTCGCGCCACAGCCCCGCTCCGAGCTGCTCCGCGTCGGCAGGAAGAGGATCCCCATCGGGGAGTCCGTCCCGCGGAGAAGAGGCTCGCCAGGGAGTCGGGGGGTGCGGCGCCGGCAAGCGAATCGGCCGCGGCAAGCGTGTCGGCCGCGGCGGGAGCTGCCGGGTGCGGGTGCGGCCGGGCGGAGAGAGCGGCTGCGGGCTGGCGGCCGGGTGCGTTGCAGCGGTTGGAGCCGCGCGGACCGGAGCTGCCGTTGGGACCGGAGCTGCTGTTGGCCGCGGGGGCCGGAGCTGTTGTGATCGGGGCTGCCGGGATTGCAGGTGTGGCCGCGAGCGAATCGGCCGCGGCGTATGTCCACGCGGTGCGGCTCATGCGAAGATGCGCTTGAGGGTGATGCGGAAGGTCGTGCCCTTGCCCGGCTCGGAGTCAATGACGGCGATCTTGCCCTGGTGGTACTCCTCGATGATGCGGCGCGAGAGCGAGAGGCCGAGGCCCCAGCCTCGCTTCTTGGTCGTGAAGCCCGGCTCGAAGATCAGCTTCCAGTTGCCTTGGGGATTCCCTTGCCCGTATCCTTGACGTCGACCATCACGTGCTGCTCGTCCGAGGAGATGCGCACGTCGATGGCCCCGTGGCCCTGGAGGGGGCGTCGAGGGCGTTCTTCATCAGGTTCTCGACGACCCACTCGAAGAGCGCCGCGTTGATGTTCGCCTGCACGGGGGCGATGGCCAGTCCGTTGTAGTCGAGCGTGACGTTGCGCGGGATGCGCTTGCGGAAGTACATCACCGACTCGCCCACCACCTCGTTGATGTTCGCCGGCGTGAGGGGCGTCTCGGAGCCGATCTTCGAGAAGCGGTCCACGATCTTTCATCAGGTGCGCCAGGTCCTTCTGCATCGTCGACGGCCGTCTGGTCGACATCCTGCGAGCGCAGGTACTCGATCCATCCGAGCAGCGACGAGGTCGGCGTGCCCAGCTGGTGGGCGGTCTCCTTCGCCAGACCGATCCACACGCGGTTCTGTTCGTCCTGCTTCGACGAACGGAAGGCGACGTAGCCCAGCGCCACGAAGGCCGTGATGACGAGGATCTGGATGTAGGGAAGTAGTAGAGCGACTTGAGCAGCGCCGAGCGGCCGTAGAAGATGATGTGGTAGTGCTCGGCCGACCAGAGCACCTTCACCGGAATGGGGTGTTCTCCTCCGTGAAGCGGTCGATCTGCTTGCGCAGGCGCCCCGGGTGGTTGATGATCTCGTCGGGGATCAGGTGCGAGTGGAGCACCTTGAGGTCCTGGTCGGTGATGATGAAGGGGATGTTGTTGCCCGTGGACATGATGTCCGAGACGAGCGGGTCCTGGAAGGGCGTGCTGCCCCCCAGCACGTCGCGGTTGATGCGCTCCTCCATGGCATGGGCCCAGAGCACGACGTCGTGCTGCTCCTTCTCGCGGAGCTTGCGCGCCATGTTGTTCGTGTAGAGCAGCGAGACGGCGCCCAGCGAGACGCCCACGACGATCACCACCACGCGGTTGCGGAACGAAAACAGATTGCGACGCAGCTTGAACTTCATCTTGCAAACGGTTTGCGCCGGGAGCGGGCCCTCCGGCCGATTCTTTCTCCCCGGGCTATCTCTTCCTGGTGTCCTGCTCCGCAGTGATGCGGCGGTACTCCCCGGGTTTTCGAGCACGCGCACCGCCTCGGCCACGTCGCCGTCGCCGCCGAGCGAGTGCTCGATGACCCCGGCCTGGTAGCCGTGGCGCAGCACGATGTCGCTGTTGATCGCATCGACGATCTGCTCGCGGTAGGTATCGAGGTTGGTCTGCGTGTCGTCGCGCAGCTCCTGCTCGACGCGCTCGAACTGCGCGCGCAGCTCCTCGAAGCGGTCATCCGCGGCGGCCTTCGTCAGCACCTTCAGCGCCCGCCGCGTATCCGACTCGTAGGGCACCTGCTTGTCCTTCATGAAGGCCTTGAAGTCGGCGTAGTCGGCGTCGGTGATCGAGAAGGTGCGCAGGTCGATCTGCTGCCCGGGGTGGCGGCGCGTGTAGTCGTCGCCGAAGTCCTCGATGAAGCCCAGGGCGTAGAGCGTAACGGCGAAGCGCGAGATGTATTCGGGTTCGGTGCAGAGGTCGGGCATGATGCCGCCGCCGTCGTAGACCTTGCGGCCGGCGCGCGTCGTGAACTCCGAGATGAGCGAGTCGGGGAACGGTGCGCACGTCGCCCTGCTGCGAGTGCGAGTAGTCCACGGCCTGGATGCAGCGGCCCGAGGGGATGTAGTATTTGGCCGTGGTGACTTTCAGGAAGCTGTTGTAGCCCAGCGGGCGCGTGGTCTGCACGAGCCCCTTTGCCGAAGCTCCGCTGGCCGATGAGCACCGCGCGGTCGAGGTCCTGGAGCGCCCCGGCGACGATCTCCGACGAGGAGGCCGTATTGCCGTTGACGAGCACCGCGAGGGGCAGGTCGGGGAGGATCGGCTCCGACTCGGTGCGATACTCCTTCTGCTCGGTGCGGCCGCGGGTCGTGAGCACCACGGTCCCCTTTGGGCACGAACATCGAGAGGATCTTCACGGCCTCCTGGAGAATGCCGCCGCCGCCGTTCGAGCGGTAGTCGAGGATCAGCCCCCGCAGCTCGCCTTCGCCGCGCAGCCGCTCGATGGCGGCGCGCATCTGCTCGTAGCAGCCCTCGGTGAAGTCGCTGTGGCGGATGTAGCCGATGCCGTCGGCCACCCACCCCGGCATAGGGCACCCCGGGGATCGAGATGCGCTCGCGACGCAGCGTGACGGTCTGCCGCGTGCTGTCGAGGTGCTCGACGGTAACCTTCACGCGGCTGCCCGGCTCACCCCTTGAGCAGCGCCGAAACCTGCTCGGTCGTGTAGCCCCGGGTCGGCTCTCCGTCGATCGCGAGGATGCGGTCGCCGATCTTCAGTCCGCCGCGGTCGGCCGGCGAGCCTTCGTAGGGCTGGGCGATGCGCACCCAGTCGTCCTTCTGGCGGATGAGGGCCCCCACGCCGCCGTACTTGCCCGTGGTGAGGATCTCGAAGTCGGACATCCCCTCCTCGGAGAAGAACTCCGTGTAGGGATCCAGGTCGCTGACCATGCCCGCGGCAGCCCCCTCCAGCAGGCGGTCCGCGTCGATCGGATCGACATAGCCCAGCGCGAGCTCGCGCATCATGTTGACCGTGATCTCCATCGTGCGGCCCAGGCCGAAGTCGTTGCGGCGGGCGAAGATCGCCGTGCCGGCCACGAGCAGCACGGCGGCGGCGATGCCCCAAATGCGGTATTTGCGGTTACTCCTTGTCATATTGCTTCATGCGAATGTACGAATCCAGCCGGTAGATCACGCGCCACGCCGCGGCGGATGCCCTCGACGAGGATCCACTGCCCGTACTGCGAGACGAGGATCTCATCCTCGAAGAGCAGCAGCAGGCGGTGCAGCGCCCCCTGGCGCGAAAGCGCATCACCCCCTCCTCCTCGCCGACAAGCTCGAAGCCCGCCGAGCGGAAGGCGTTGAGGATCTGCTCGCGGTGCTCCTCGACGTCGCCCTCGACGCGGCGGGTGATGAAGCCGAACTTCGGGTAGAGGGCCGCCAGCACGACGATGACCGCCGGGAGCAGCATGCCCGCATGGGGTGTGGAACATGACGTAGAGGCTCTCGCCGAAGGAGAGCCGCGCGCCAGGCCCGTTGTCAGGTTGAGCGCCATGATCGCTGCACAGAGAACGCACAGGGCGACGAAAATATTTTGACGCACGGATCAGATAACGTTTCATAGCTTCGGATTTTTTTCAGGTTTTTTCAGCAAAATTCCGGCAAAACGCCGGATCCTTTCGGGAATCTTCTCTTTTTTCGGTTCTCCCGGGACACCCCGGGCCCCTTATGTTTTTCGGCCGAGGGCCCCGACCGCCTCGGCGACGCGCTGCATGAGCCACCGCGGGGTGGAGGTTGCGCCGCAGATGCCGACCGAGGCGGCCCCTGCGAGCCACGCGGGGTCGATCTCCGCGGCCTCCTCGATGTTGTACGTCCGGGGGTTGGCCCGGCGGCACACCTCGAAGAGCACCTTGCCGTTCGAGGATTTGCGCCCGCAGACGAAAGAGCACCGCGTCGAAGCGGGCGGCAAACTGTGCCAGATGCTCCTCGCGGCCCGAGACCTGGCGGCAGATCGTGTCGTCGAGGCGCACCTGCGCGGGGTCGGCCGCGCGGCGCTTCATCTCGGCACCCAGCCGCTCGAAGAGGGCGATGCTCTGCGTGGTCTGCGAGGAAGTGGATCGGGCGCGCGAAGTCGATCTGCGCGAGGTCTTCGGCCCCCTCGATGACGATCGTCGGCTCGGCGACCTGTCCCGTGAGGCCCACCACTTCGGCGTGCCCCCGTTTGCCCAGAATCACCACCTGACCGCCGACGGCCCGCATGGCGGCGTGGGCCTCCTTGACGCGGCGCTGCAGGCGCGCCACGACGGGGCAGGTGGCGTCGATGAGCGTGATGCCCAGCCGCTGCGCCGCGGCATAGGTCGTCGGCGGCTCGCCGTGGGCGCGGATGAAGAGGCGGCAGCCCGCCAGGTGCGGCATGTCGGCGTGGGTCACGGTCCGCAGCCCCAGCTGTTCGAGGCGCTGGACCTCGACGCGGTTGTGGACGATGTCGCCCAGCGAATAGACCGTGCCCCCCCTCGCCGAGGGCCTTCTCGGCCTCGGAGATCGCCCGGACCACGCCGAAGCAGCATCCCGACCGTTCGTCAATCTCTACGCGCATGGCTCTGTCGTTTGGTTGGTGCGGTTTATACGGTTTATACGGTTGCGGCCCCTACCGTGCGGCGAGGACCCGTTCGTATTCGCGGAGGAACCACTCCATCTGCTCCCCGACGCTCATGTGGCTGTTGTCGAGCACGATGGCGTCGTCGGCCTGGCGCAGCGGCGATACGGCGCGGCTCATGTCGGCCTTGTCGCGCTCGCGGATGTTGCGTTCGATCTCCTCGAGCGAGACCTCGTCGCCCCTGGCGCGCAGCTCGTCGTAGCGGCGGCGCGCCCGCACCGCGGGTCCGCCGTCATGAACAGTTTCAGTTCGGCGTCGGGGAACACCACCGTGCCGATGTCCCGGCCGTCCATCACCACGCCCCGGCGGCGGCCCATCTCCTGCTGCATGGCCACCAGTTTGCGGCGCACCTCGGGGATGGCGCTCACGCGGCTCACGCAGTTCGAGACCTCGATGGTGCGGATCCGCCCCTCGACCAGATCGCCGTTGACATAGATGTCGCTGGCGCCGCGCTGCGGGTTGAAGCGGAAGGTGATGGAAATGCGGTCCAGCAGCTTCACGACGGCCTCTTCGTCGACGATGCCCGAACGGATGGCCCCGTGCTCGAGGGCGTAGAGCGTCACGGCGCGGTACATGGCGCCCGTGTCGATGAAGATATAGCCCAGGCGGGCCGCGATGGCTTTGGCGAAGGTGCTTTTTCCGCACGACGAAAAGCCGTCGACGGCGATTATGATCTTGGGACTTTTTTTAGTGTCCGACATGGGGAAGATGGAGAAAAAGGTGGATAATATGGTGTAGATGCCGAGGAGCCCGATCAGGAGCCCCGCGACGTGGTTGATCGTCAGCATGTGGCGCGGACGGAAGCGCCGGCGGAAGAGGCTGATGACCGAGGCCAGCAGCGTCCACCAGGCCGAAGCTCCGGCGAAGAACCCGGCGATGACGAAGACCGCGCGCACGAAGCCGCCGATGCCCGTTCCGGCCACCTCGCCGCTTGAAATCTTGAAGACGGCGAAGAAGGCCAGGATGTAGGGGATGACCATGATGAAGTTGGCGATCGTGAGCCCGAAGATCGAGGCGAAATCCTGCCACAGCGAGGTTTTGCCCGCGCGGTTGCGGCGGATTTGCGGCACGGGATTCTGTGCGAAGATGAAGACGCCGACGATCACCACGAAGATGCCGCCGATCACCCGCAGCAGCGTGTTGTACTGCTCGATCTGGGTCTGGAGCATCGAGTAGAAGAAGAGGGCCGCCATGGCCATGAACGTATCGGCGCAGGCGACGCCGATGCCTGAAACGATGCCCGAGCGGCGGCTTTTCGACAGCGTGCGCTGGATGCAGAGCACCGCCACGGGGCCGACCGTGATCGACGCCGCGACACCCACGCAGAAGCCGCGGATGAGGTCGTTCAGAATTCCGAGAGTCATGGTTGCCGGCTTACCTGAATTTTTAGGGAACAAAGATAATACATGCCGTGCGCACCGCCAAATTTATTTGGTGCGGGACGCGGTGCGGCGCGTCATTCTGTTGATAAGTTATCGATAAGTTCCCGCGCGCAGGGGGTACACGGTGGCCCGGAAAAAACGTATATTTGCCAAAAACTGCGCAGTCATGACGGAGACAACACCTTTCGGAATCGACCTTGAGCTGGACGAAACGGTGGCCCAGCGCCACTATTCGAATCTGGCGATCATATCGCACTCGACCTCGGAGTTCATCATCGATTTTGCGACGGTGCTCCCGGGGGTGCAGAAGGCGCGGGTGAAGAGCCGCATCATCCTGACGCCGGAACATGCCAAACGGTTGTTGCGCTCGCTGCAGGACAACATTGTCCGCTATGAGAGCAACGTGGGCAAGATCGAGATTCCGGTTCCTTCGAGCCCCGGAGACACGGGCCCCAAGATGGGTCAGGCGTAGTTTCTTCCCGATAGACTTGAAATGGGGTCCGGCATCGTTGGCGATGCCGGTTTTTTTGTGCCCGCGCGGATGCGGCGGGCCGGGCGGAGCCTGCCCGGCGGCGGGATCGGCGGCGGGATCGGAAACGGGGAGGTGCCGGGGGAGGCGCCGGGCTTCTTCGTCGGGCATCTCTTCGCGAGGGTCGGGCCGGGTCCGGCGGCGGCGAAACGGCCGGGTGGCGGCAGCTGCTTCGAAATTGTTCGAAATGTCCTCTTCCGCAAGTCGTCTTTTTCGTCGGAAAAATTTCCGAACGGATTAAAAACTGGGTCGGAATATCCTCCCGGCGGGTTTCCGAAAGCGGGCTTCGCGAAAAAACTGTACGATAGTTCGCATAAGCGCCCGTTCGGCAAAAATTTCCCGAAATGAACAATCCTGATTTAAACGTTGGTATAGTACTTGCAAATATAACATATAAACTTCAATCCTCAAAATAAAAATCAATATATTGTGGGACAACATTATAGAAAATGATAAAAACCGCCTCCACAGGTAGCTGCAGGCCCGATTTGCCCTGCGGAAAAAACCAACGAATAAACAAACGAATAAACAAATAAATTTTCCTCCATGCCGGTCTGTAAACGGCCGATGCGCCGCTATTGCATGCTGACGGGAGAGTAATGGACCTTATAAGATAACCCGAATCCTTTTCGGATTCACGAGAAAATCAACTCATGCGGCAATTGTACAAAACAGGGATGAGCGCGCTGCTCTGCCTTTGGGGCTTTTTTTGCCGGGAGCGAAGGCGCAATCCGATCCGGTCTGCATCCGTTTCCGGCAGGGCAGTTCCGTGATCGAGCGTGCGGCCGCAGAGACCGCGTCGCTTCCGGGCGAATGGTCGGAATCTCTGCATGACGGTGCGGAATCCACCCTGCGGATCCGGCTGCGGGGCGCCGCGTCGCCCGACGGCTCGACGGCAACGAGCGAACGGCTGGCCGAAGAGCGTGCCGAAGCGGTCCGGGAGTGGCTCTGCGAAGAGAAGGCCTTCCCCGGGAGCTGATCTCCGTCGAGGCGGTGGGGATCGACTGGCAGGGCCTTGAGGCGCTCGTGGCGGCCGATGCCTCGTGCCCGGCGCGCGCGGAGGTGCTCGAAATCCTCCGGGAGACCCCCCGAGTGGATCTGCGACGACCAGGACCGCGTGGTCGACGGCCGCAAGAAGCAGCTCATGGAGCTGCAGGGCGGCGTACCTTATAAATATATGGCCGAGAGGCTCTTCCCCGCCCTGCGCTGTGTCGTCATCACCGCGGAAGGGTGGAACGCCCCGGCTCCGGGCGGCTGACCGCCGCCGGGGAGACTGCGGCCGGAGTGGAAGAGGCCGGAGTGGAAGAGGCCGGAATGGAGGAGACCGGGTTTGCGGAGGCCGGAGCGGCCGTGCAAACCGATGCCGTGGCGGAGGCTGCCGAGCCCCGGCCCGGGCCCAGGACGGCCCGCAAGCCGGGACCCCCGCAATGGAGACCCCCGCGGCCGGGATTTCCGCAGTGGAGGCCCCCGCAGTTGGGGCCCCCGCAGCGACGCAGCCGGAGCCAACCGACGCCGACAAGGCCGCCGCGCGGGAGCCCCTGCACCGGCTGGCCATCAAGACCAACCTGCTTTACGATGCGATACTGATGCCCTCGCTCGAGGTGGAGTACCGCATCGCCGACCGCTGGACGGTGGCCGTCGAGGGCGATGTGGCGTGGTGGAAGCGCGACAGGGGCCCACAAATACTACCAGATCTCCACGATCCTGCCGAGGGCCGCTACTGGTTCCATACCCGGGAGCCCTGGCACGGGCATTATGTCGGCGTATTCGCCGGCGGGAGCTGGTACGACCTCGAAAACGGCGCGCGGGGCTACAAGGGCGAGTTCTGGACCGCCGGCATCAGCTACGGATACATGTTCCCGATCGGCCGCTCGTGGTCGCTCGAGGCGGGGCTCGGCGTGGATTCCTCCGCACGCGCTACGAGGAGTATCTCCCTCTGGACGGACACTACGTCTACCAGCAGACAAGCCGCACGAACTGGCTCGGCCCCGTCAAGGTGAAGTTCGCCCTTGTCTGCCGACTCTGGGACATCAACAGGAAAGGAGGCCGCCAATGAAACGGATCATGATGCGAGGTACCCTGCTGCTGTGCGGCGTGCTGCTGATGAGCGGCTGCCGCAAGGATCTCTGCTACATCCACGACCGGCACGCACCCCGCGTGCAGGTTACCGCTGCAACCCGAGTGGGAGTGCGTGTGGGAGTATGACCACGGCATGGCGTGGTCCGAAAACTGGGACGCGGAGCGTTTCAACCGCGAGTACGAGGAGCTCCATCCCGAACGGGCCACCGGCATCGCGGCCTTCGTCTACAACGAGGACGGCACCCGCACGGAGTACCACCTGCCGGACGAGGGCGGCCTGCTGCCGATGTCCGAGGGGCGCAAGTCACTGCTCTTCTACAACGACGACACCTCCTACATCGTCTTCGGGGACCTCGATTCGTGGGCCTCGGCAACCGCCTCGACCCGGACGCGGACCCGCGCGACCTACACCGAACTGCACGGCAACGAACGGACGGTCAATGCCCCCGACGTGCTCTACTGGGCGCGTGTCGAGCAGCTTGACGCCGAGCGGACGCTCGAACCCGTGGCGCTGCCCGTCCTGCTGCGGCCGCTGGTCTACACCTACCTGATCCGCTACGAGTTCGACGAGGGGCTGGAGCATGTGGCCCAGGCCGCGGCGCGCTCTGGCCGGCATGGCCGGATCGGTCTACCTGCAGGACGGACATACGGGCGACGAGCCCGCGACGGTGCTCTACGACTGCGAGATAACCGACTACGGCGTCGAGGCTGTCGTAACCTCGTTCGGCGTCCCGGGATTCTCGCCCGACACGCGCACCACGCGTGCGGACAACACCCACGGCGTGAACCTTGAGGTGATGCTCACCAACGGCGCCCTCAAGAACTTCGACTTCGACATCACGGACCAGATGGCCCAGCAGCCCTGCGCGGCGGCGTCATCACCGTCTCGGGCCTCACGGTCTCGCGCGAGGAGGCTTCGGTCGAATCGGGCTTCGACGTCGTCGTGAACGGCTGGGGCGAGTACGAGGATATCGAAATGCCGCTCAACTGATTGACCCAAAATAATACCATTTACAATAACCCCAAAACAATCATTCATGATGAGAAAGATGACCATTTTGCTCGCCGGGGCCGCGCTGGCTCTGGCTGCGTGCAGCAAGACCGAGACGGTGAACAGCCCGGCGGTCGATGCGATCGGTTTCAACGGCGCCTATATCGGCAACCCGACCGACTCCCGCGCGGTAACGACGCTGGACAACTCGATCACCTCTTTCCAGGTGTACGGACAGTATACCAAGAATGCGGCTGCAGCCGTACAGGTGTTCAACAACGTGGAGGTTTCGAAGGCAACCGGAACCTGACCTATACGGGCGGTCTGCGTCCGTGGATCGAGGGTGCCGCCTATGGTATTCGCCGGCTACGCCCGAACACCGCTGCGGCTCCCACGGTGAACGCCGAGGGCTACCTCTCCTGGGTGGACTACAATGTGTCGGCCAACCAGGATGACCTGATCTACGCCTCGCAGACGGCAACCGGCCAGGTCTACGGCAGCAACTCGAAGGTGGTATTCACCTTCAACCACCTGCTCTCGATCGTCGGCTTCACCTTCAAGAGCGGCTTCGATGCCGACACCGACCTGACGATCTCGAACGTTACGGTCAAAGGCGTTCCCTCGACGGCCACCTTCACGCCCGACAATACGGAAACCGCCTGGCAATATCGGCGGCAGCTGGAGCGCAGCCACCGTCCCGCAGAACTACTCGCTGACGATCGACGCGATCACCGAGGCCGAGGGCAGCTCCTACGACAACTTCTTCGCCATTCCGCAGACGGTGCCCTCGATCGAGGTATCCTTCAACGTTACGGTAACCTCCTCGGCCGGTGTGCTGGTGAACAACCAGCCTTTCACCACGACGGTTCCGACGGAACGGTTACGAAGTGGGATCCGGGCTACAAGTACAACTACGTGGCTACGATCACGCCCGAGAGCGTGGAGCTGACTACATCCAGTTCGGCGATCCGACGGTTACGGCGTGGACCCCGGCTACCGACGAGACGCTGCCGTTGCAGTAACAACATTTTCCGGGCATGCGACCCGGAACCTTTGGCCGCGAGGGGTTGATCTCCCTCCCGGCCCCCACCCAACCAATGACCGGTGTCATGAAACGGAACAACAGACTCATTTGCGCCTGCGCGGGTGCCGCGCTGCTTCTGGCGGCGGGGGTGCTCGCGGACGATCGACGGGGCGGCCTCGCGCGGGCGAGGCCATCGGCTTTCGCGCCGACGGCGACGCGTGCCGCCGTCGAGGACTTTGCGGCGGGCGACGCCTTTGCCGTGTGGGGCTGGTACACGCCCGAAGATGCCTCCTCGCAGGTGTTCGACGCGACGAAGGTCTCGACGCAGGACGGCGCAACGTGGAGCTACGACGATCTGAAATACTGGAAATCGGGCAAGACATACGCCTTCTATGCCCTCTATCCCGCGACGGACGCCCTTCCCGCCACGGCGGGCGGGTATGACTCCGACGGCCGCCTCACGGTCGAGGGATTCGACGCCGCGCAGCAGGCGGACCTCATGGCCGCCTCCGCACCCGGCATGCCGGGGAGCTCGCCGGCCGTCGTGCGCTTCGCCTTCGCCCACCTGCTCTCGCGCGTGCAGCTTGTCGGCAGGATCGACCCCTCCTCGGCGGGATCGTGGGCTTCACGCCCCGCGTCCATGCGATCCGGCTCTACGGCGTCCCCCCGCACGGGATCGCTCTCCGTGGCCGCGGATGCCGTAACGGACCCCGCGGCGCTGCTGGCGGCCTGGAGCCTCCGGGTACGACCACCTCCGAAGCCCCGATGGCGGAGTTCACCTCCCCGGCCGGCGCGGAGATCTCGACCGACGGCGTGCTGCTGCTCGATGCGCTGCCGCTGCCGCAGCAGCTGACGCCCGATGCCAGCGTCGAGGTGGTCTACTCGACCGACGGCACGGGCACGGAGCTCACGACCACCGTGTCGCAGCGACCGCCCTCTCCGTGTCGACGTGGGAGGCGGGCCGGCAGTACCGCTATACGTTCAACATTTCGGACCGGGACCGCATCCTGTTCGACACCCCGACGGTCAATGGCTGGGACGAAGCCGTCGGCGGCATCACCATCGTGGATTGACCGCGGAAAAATGAGAAGAGACATGAAGACGAATCGATTGACTGGATGGGCAATCCTGCTGGCGGCGGGCCTGACGCTCGGCTCCTGCGAAAAGGCCGAACGCGTCGCCCCGTCGGCAGAGACCCCGGGGCGGATTCTTTTCGGAACGCCGTGGCTCTCGGTCGAAAGCCGCAGCACGTTCCAGGATGCACTCTCCGCGGGCGACGCGTTCGGCGTCCTGGGCTACTGCGTACCCTATGTCGTGGGTACCAATACGTTTGACTATGCTTCCGGCAGCAACCCCTGGACCCTGAAGAAGGCGCAGTGCTGGCCCGAGGTGTTCTACGGGCAGCGGGTGGTCGTCGGCACCGACGGCTGCACCTACGACCGGAACGGCGGCGATGCCAACGACCCCAAATACTGGTACCGCGACGGCTATGACACGAACAACAACGCCAACGGGCGGTTGTCGAGGCGGACTCCTACCGCTACTCGTTCATCGCCTGGTATCCCTTCGAGGGGGCCTTCACGATCGTGGCACCCGTGGTTACGAACGACGGGCAGATCAACGGAGCCCCCGTGATGACCTTCACCATGCCGCAGACGGGCTCCGACCCTCTGCGCGGCGATCATGCGACGACCCCCGACGCCATGGTCGCCGTGCTCTACGACCGCACGCGCGCCGACGGCATGCTGCACTTCACCTTCAGCCACGTGCTCACGGGCCTCGGATTCGCGGTGAACAACGTCAGCGAGGGACCTCACGGTGCACTCGCTGACGTTGAGCGGCAGCTGCTTTTACAAGGATGTAACGATCGACCTGCGGGGCAACAGCGTCGCCTTCTCGTTCTCCGCGAACCGCTATACGGGCTACTATCCGCTGCTCGAATCGGATCTCGCGCTGCCGGCTCCCGGCCGAGGGCGAGACCGCAACCTCCTCCGGGGTCGTCGGCGGCGAACACCTGCTGCTGATCTCCGGCACGGGCAGCAGCTTCGGCGAGAACGTAACGGTCAATATCGACTATACGTTCGGCGGCGAGCGGAAGCAGCAGTCGATCCCCCGTCCCGGCACCTTCACGCCGCGCCCCGGCGTGAAGTATACCGCGCAGCTCAACTTCGTGGGCGACACCTTCGTGCTGCAGTTCGTGGTGGACAACAGCGAGCAGTGGGAGGACGGCGAGGCGGATGACGGACGCGAGGACAACGACGATGTGGTATTCGAATAAAGCGAAGAGACTATGATACGCATGAAATACAGGCTGCTTGCGGCCGTTGCGCTGCTGGGGATCGCCGGACTCTCCTCCTGCCGGCAGGAGGGCCGCTCGAACCCTCCGGCATGCCGGACGATCCGATGACGACGCTCACCTTCGTCAGCGACCCGATGTCGTTCCACCGGGTTACGACGCGCGCAAGCGATATCAAGGAGGAGAACGAGAAGCGCATCAACCGCCTCCACGTCTTCTTCTTCGACGCCGAAGGCAACTACCTCGAAGGCGCCTACCTGACGGGCTATCCCGATGCGTCGCAGCGGGGCGGGTACTACTCCCCGGGCGAGGGCGTTACGCTGCTGAAGATCGACCGCGAGCTGTTCGACAATCCCGGCCTGGCGAAGAGCGCCACGGTCTACGCCGTGGCCAACGTCGATGCCGCGATTTTCGGCCGCGACGGCGACGGCGACGGACGTCCCGACGGGATCCGCAACCGCGGTGACCTGGAGCAGTTCGTCTACCGGCCCGCCTCCGGGACGGTCTCCACGGGACTTCCCGCCGAAGGCATGCCCATGGTGGGCGTCCGGACGCTCGATCTGACGGGCGGCACCCCGAGAATGACCGCCAGGTCGAGCTGACGGCCCTCATGGCGCGCATCGACGTAACGATCCAGCTCGACAGCGAGGTGCAGGACGGCAACCTCCCGGCCTTCTACCTGATGGACTGGACGGCGCGGAACCTCCCGACGCAGGTCGCCTTCACCGCCCCCGACGCAGGGGCCGGACCGGATGGACGGAGGCGTGGACCACGCAGAGCAACGTCTCGCTCCAGCGCACCATCTACAACCGCAACGGGCAGATCTCCTTCACGTTCTACATGTACGAGAACATCCAGCAGCCCGAGTGGAAGATCGATCCGGGCGAGGGTGGGCCAATCCGAACGTCGATCCCGCGACGCTGACCGACGCCGAACGCGAGAAGGCGCTCTATCCCGACGGGGTTTCCAAGACCCAGCGGCAGCGCTACAAAGCCCTATCTGGCCCATGCCGATGCGGCCTCCATCGTCCTGCACGGATTCTATATGACCTACAACGGCGCCGCCTACGAGGTGCGCTATACGCTCTACCTGGGTGCCAACCACACGAACGACTTCAGCGTGAAGCGCAACCACCAGTACAAGAACGACATCACGATCAAGGGACTGACGGCGCAGGATTCGGAGACGGGCGAATATACGCTCGACGCGCGCGTGAACGTCGAGGAGGAGGACAACGAGTACTACATCGCCATGCTGCGCGAACGCAACCACGACGCCCACTTCTGCATCACGCCCATGGACGTCTATCTCTTTGCGCCCGAGTCGGTGAACCCGACGATGGAGGTGATCCTCGGCGAGGTGCCCGAGGGGAGCGAGACGCCCGATCCGGCCACCGTTCCCGACTGGGTCCGCCTGGAGCGGATCGCGGCGGCGGACATGGCTGCCGGCACGGTTTCCGAGTCCGGTTTCACGGCCTATGCCCAGGGCGGCAGCCACCTGGCCGTCGGTACGCCGTGGACCGCAGGCAACGGCAAGCGCGCCTTCTTCACGCGGGGGATGCTCAAGGCGGGCGGCGCGCTCTATGGCAACACCCGGACGACGATCCAGGACTCGCGCGACCGCGTCTACTTCTACCTCGACGAGAATCTGGCGCTGCAGGACCGTTCGGCGACCGCTACGATGATCTACAAGGAGAACGGCGTGGAGAAGCGACGCCGCACGCTGCTTCTCGAACAGGCCCACCTGCTGCCCGTGGCGATGCGTGACGGCGGTACGCTTTACATGGAGCAGTACGAGGAGTATCTCGACCACTACGACCCGCTCGACGAGTATGCCACCGAACAGATCTACGACGGACTGCCCTGGGCCGAACTGAACTCGGACCTCGAGGATTTTGAGGTGGAGCAGCTCTATGAAACCTGGTTTGCCACTCCTATTACGTCTACGGCGTATGACCCTCCCGGACAGGTTTTCAATGACGGTTATCCCTATACGAGTTTTGTGATCTATCGCTCCAATCAGGGTGTCATGACGCTCAACGACCGGCCCCGCTCCGCCTTCGAGTACTGCTTCAACCGCAACAAACGCAATATGGACGGTACGATCGATATGCAATATGACTATAAGAGCTGGTATGATGCTTATTTGGAGGTTACCAACGGGAGCAAGTGGTTCCTGCCCGGTATCCGCCAGATGGAGGATGCCCTGACGCAGTACTATACGACCTTCGGCGAGTTCCAGACCGACTACTACTGGAGCTCCTCGGCCGGCGAGCGGGAGGGGCGGCACAAGCGGACAGAGCACGACGCGCGCCCGTGCCACAAAGGTCGATCTGAACGATCCTACCGGTTATGCGCAGAGCGGTCGCGGCGACGGTGACTGGACGCGATATGCCTACGAATATGATAGAGGCGGCTATGCGCTGCGTACCGAGGTGCTGCGCATCCGCGCCTTCCGTATAGACCTGAATTCGGTGGATTGATTCCGCACCGATGAGTGTGCGGACGGCCGGGAAGGCGGGCCGTACTCCCTTTTTTTCGATTCGGACTCCGTAAAACGGAGAGCCCGTCCGCAACAGGAGGCTGTGGGCGGGTCTTTTTTCGGGGTGGAAGGGCGGTTTTGCGGCCGGTGAGGCAGGCGGCCGGCGCTTTTTGCGGTCGGCGGCCACCTATTTTTATGGGGGTGTAGACCACCTTTTTCGTCTCGAAGAAGGGCTCGGTGAAGAAATCCTGGATCTCGTAGAGCCTCCACTGCAGGCGCGTGCGGGCCAGCTCTTCGGCAAGGTCCCCGCCCTTGAGGTAGAGGATGCCGTTGGGCAGCGAGCCGAGCCGCCCCCCGTTCGAGCAGCTTCCAGACCCAGCCGACGAACTCCGGCATCGCCGTGACGGCCCGCGAGACGACATAGTCGTAGCGCGTCGGAAGCGTCTCGACCCGCACGCACTGCGGCGTGAGGTTCCGCAGCCCCAGGCTCGCCGAGACCCCTCGACCACGGTGATCTTCTTGCGGATCGAGTCCGCGGCGGTGAAGTGCGCCTCCGGGAAGAGGATCGCCAGCGGGATGGACGGGAAGCCGCCGCCGCACCCGACGTCAAGCACCCGGGCCCCGGCGTCGAAGCGGCACACCTTCGCAATGGCCAGCGAGTGCAGCACGTGCCGCAGGAAGCTGGTCGAAATCCTGCGCGAGATGACGTTGATGCGGGCGTTCCACGCGGCGTAGAGCTCTTCGAGCGCCGCAAACTGCGCGCGCTGCTCCGGGGTGAGCTCCGGAAAGTATTTTTTCGAGGATCGTTGCTTTTTCGGGGATCGTTTCCATGGTCGTATGCGGGGAAATGGCGGTTTTCGGTATGGCGGTTCGGTATGGCGGTTCGGTGTGGTTGGCGGTTCTTGGCGGTTTTGCGGCTCTTGGCGTTTTGGCGGCGGTTCGGCGGCGGTCCGGCAGCGGCCCGGTTCGGCGGCAGCCCGGCGGGTCCTGCTCCCCCCGGTCAGTGCTGCTCGCCCTCGGCGATCATGCGGCACATCTGTTCGCGGGCGCGGTGTATCTGGGTTTTCACGGTCCCGAGCGGCAGCGCGAGCTTCGCGGCAATCTCCTCGTAGGAGTACTCCTCGAAGAAGCGCATGCGGATCAGCTGCCGGTAGCGCGGCGTGAGGCGTTCGAGGTAGTGCTCGATCTGCGTCTGCTGCTGGAGGTTGATGAACCGCTCCTCGGGCGTCGGGGCGCTGGAGGCCGGGGCCGCGAAGTGCTCGTCGATCGGCAGTCCGTCCTGCCGGCGCCGGACGTAATCGACGAACGTGTTGCGCGCGATGGTGTAGACCCACTGCCCGAAGGTATAGGCGGTGTTGTAGCGGTGCAGGTTGATGTAGACCTTGATGAAGGTCTCCTGCAGCAGGTCGTCGGCGTCGTCCGTGCGGCCCAGCCGCTGGACGAAGAGCCGGTAGATCGCTTCGCGGTAGCGGTTGAAGAGGTATTCGAAGGCGTGGTCGTCGCCTTCGAGCACCGGGCGGCCAGCTCGCCGTCGCTCGCAACGATATAGTCGGCTATCTCCATACGCGTTCGTCGCGCCGCAGCAGCCGGAGCCGCAGCAGCCCCTCCCACAGCGGGCTCAACAGGTCATAGAGGAAGTAACGGCCCAGCAGGCCGTCTCGCCCAGGCGCTGCGCGATGCGCCGCACCTCGAAGAGCACCACGGCGTAGCGGACGAGCGCAAGCAGCAGCGCGGCGAGCTTGTACTCGGGAGGCATGACCGCAAGGGCGCAGACCACCGTGGCGAAAAAGAGCACGCGGGAGGTCGTCTCCCAGTGGATGTAGCTCCGCACGGCCGCGGGTAGAAGCGCTCCGAGCCGAGCCGTAGTAGCGCAGCTGGCTCATCCACCAGCGCAGCCCGCCCCACGTCTTCTCGCACAGCGTGGCCCGCGGCGAGAGGATGACGCTCACGTTGTCGGCGTCATGACCCGCTGCATGAAGAGGTCGTCCTCGCCGATGTTCATGTTCAGATGGTCGAAGCCGTTGGCTCCGGGAAATAGAGGCGTTTCGTGAAGCCGAGGTTGTGGAGCGTTCCCCGATAGGCGCGGCGGCCCCGCACGGCGCGGGCGATCCATCCGGCGGCGTGCATCATCCGCCACGCACGCATCAGGTAGTTGGCCAGGCCCTTCGTGCGCTCGACGCCGCAGTAGCCCAGGACAACCTCCCCGCGGGTGAAGCCCTTGGCCATCAGCGACAGCCAGCGGTCCGTCTGCGGTACGGCATCCGTCGAGGTGAAGATCAGGTGTTCGTAGTGCGCCGACTTGATGCCCACGTTGAGGGCCATCTTGCGCGAGATCGGGAAGCGTGGGTCGAGCAGGATCTTCGTCGTCGAGATCTGCGGGAAGCTGTGGCGCAGCTGCATGAGATCGTAGAAGTCGGTGTCCTGACCCACATAGACCAGAATCACCTCGAAGTCGGGGTAGCTCTGCGCCAGGATGAGCGGCAGCCGCTCCTCGATGAAGGTGTAGTCCTCCGAAAAGAGCGGGATGATGACCGACACGGGCGGTTCGGCTTCGAGACGCGCCATGCGGCGGTTGTTCGGAAGCCGGCGATGCGGCCGAAAACTCCCAGATAATAATGAAGTTGCATGCCGAACATGAGAAGCAGGGCCGCAGCGAGCGCCGCACCCTCCCAGCCGTAACATGTCAGAAGCGTATCGAAAAATTGCATACAGGCGAAATATGCGCAAAGATAGCATTTGCCGCGCGCAATGCCAAATTTTTTTCGGGCTCCCGTACGGCCGGCCGCCGCGTGCGGGCAACTATTTGAAGGGCGGAATACCCGAATCCGAAATATTTTCGCTACTTTTGCTCCGTATTATGAGTATGGATTTTACGCTGCAACACCGCGACCCCGCGTCGCAGGCCCGTGTCGGTACGCTCCGCACCGACCACGGCGACGTCCCCACGCCGATCTTCATGCCCGTGGGCACGGCGACCACGTCGGGGCTCTTCCACCGCGACGTCCGCGACGAAGCCCGCGCGCGAATCATCCTGGCTAACACCTACCACCTCTACCTGCGACCCGGCATGGAGATCCTCGAGGAGGCGGGGGCGTGCACCGTCTTTTCGACCTGGGAGGGGCCGATGCTCACCGACAGCGGCGGCTTCCAGGTCTTCTCGCTCACCGGCATCCGCAAGCTCAAGGAAGAAGGCTGCGAGTTCCGCTCCCACATCGACGGCAGCAAGCACTTCTTCACACCGGAGAATGTAATGGACACCGAGCGCATCATCGGAGCCGACATCATGATGGCCTTCGATGAATGTCCCCTGGGACAGACGATTACCAGTACGCCGCGCGCTCCTGGCCCTGACCGAGCGGTGGCTCGACCGCTGCTTTGACCGCTACCGCCAGACCGGCGCCCAAATACGGCTATCCTACCAGGTCTCTTCCCCATCGTTCAGGGCTGCGCCTTCCCGACCTGCGCCCCGCGCCGCGGAGAATTCCTGCAGTACGACGCCGACGGAAATGCCATCGGCGGACTTGCCGTAGGAGAGCCACCGAGGTGATGTATGAGATGATAGAAGTAGTGAACGAAATCCTGCCGAAAGACAAGCCGAGATATCTGATGGGCGTAGGAACCCCGCAGAACATCCTCGAAGCCATCGAGCGCGGCGTAGACATGTTCGACTGCGTAATGCCGACCCGCAACGGCCGCAACGCCATGCTCTTCACCTATCAGGGCACGATGAACATGCGCAACAAGAACTTCACCCGACAGGTCGTGGCCTTCGAATCGCAGTACATCGACAAGAAGAAGGGGCGCCTTCGACCGCCACATCTACCGGCAGATCGAACCCGGCACCTTCGCCTACATCCGCGGCTACAACGCCTCCACGCAGCAGGCCTCGTTCTTCGCCCTCGAACACTACTACAGGGCTCGATGACCCGCTCGCTCGAAGGCCGCCGGACATCAAGTTCAACCCCGAAACCAAACGCTGGACCGCTCCCGCTACACCAAACGCGAATTCGACTCGCTGGGCATGGAGCATTTCGAGCAGTTCCGCAACCTCGACACGCTCATCAACCTCGAAGTGACGGAGCTGGGCGAGATCGGCGACTTCATCCAGACGATTTGGGAACATCTCGCAGCTCAACGAATTCCTCGCGCAGCAGCGCCAAGGGCTCGACTCGATCAACATCATCGAGGTCAGCGCGCCACGTCCACTACGCCTACCCCTTCTCGACCTTCATCCTGACGCTCATCGGCGTCGCCAACCTCCCTCGCGCAAGGTGCGCGGCGGGGCAGTTCCCACATCGGCATCGGCACGGGTCTCTGTTTCTCGGCCATCCTCTTCAACCGCTTCTTCGAGGAGTTCGCCTTAGCGGCACGCTCCCGACAGGGCTGTCGATGTAGTTCCCAATATCCTCTACTGTTTATCGCCATCTACCTCTATCGCAAAGCCCCGAAATAATGGATTCGCAACTCGCAGATATCGCCTGACAAAGTCCGCTCAGGCCGCCGGATGACAACTTGCCGAAGGCGCTCGTGCTGTATGGCACGAAGTCGCGCTTCCAGTTGGGCGAACTGGCCGCCGGGCGCAAGGAGCGCGTGAGCGGCGACAAGGTCTATTTCAACCGTAATTTCCCATCGAACCCACGAATCTGTGCGTGTTCAATTGCAATTTCTGCTTTACCGCCGCCCGAAGGGGAAGTCCCGAGGCGTGGGACTACTCTATGGAGGAGATCGAGCAGATCGCCCGCGGCCGCGTCGGGCAGGGCGACTGAAGTTCATATCGTCGGAGGCGTACACCCCGAACACGACTTGTATTACTACATCGACATGATCCGCCGCGTGAAGGCGATTCTGCCGGAGGCGACCGTCAAGGCCTTTACCGCCATCGAACTCTCTACATGATCCGCAAGGCGGGCTGACCATCGACAGAAGGGTTGCGTCTGCTTCACAGCGCCGGGATGGAGGCGATACCGGGCAGGGGGTGCCGGAAATCTTCGACGAGGAGTTGCGCGCGCATCTGTCCGGCGCAAAGGTTCGACTGCCGAGTGGTTCGAGGTGCATGCCGCCGCGCATCGGTTGGGCATTGCGACCAACGCTACGATTCTCTACGGTCGTCGAGCGTCGAACACCGCATCAACCACCTCGACCGGTTGCGTCGTCAGCAAGATCAGACGGGCGGCTTCAAGCGCCTTCATCCCGCTCAAATACCGCAACTTCGGCAATCGTATGTCCGAAATCGGCGAGGTTTCCGTGACCGAAGACCTGCGGATGCTGGCCATGAGCCGCATCTACCTGGATATTCCCCATCAAGGCTTACTGGGTGATGTACGGCAAAAAGCGACTACGGAGCTGGCTCTGCTTTCGGTATCGACATCGACGGTACGACCGACGATGCCACCAACAACGATTTGATGGCCGGAGCCGACGACCAGCGCCCGGCGCATACTGGCGAAGAGATGCGCCGCATTGTCGCGGCGGCGGGCCACCGCGCGCTGTCGAACGAGATACTCTCTACCACGAAAGAAGAAGAAAGTCCAAGTAAATCCTGAGGGAGAAAAGATGAAACTGAAAGAACGGCCTGCTGGAATGCTTAAATAAACGAATCGCCTGGATCAGCGAAGGCAGAACCGAACTTGTTCGGTTTTCGCGCCGCGTACAGAATGAAAAAGAAACGACTTGTGAATAAATCGACTGTAAACTATGTTGGAACAACTGAAAAATATTGGGCGAAGTATTTTCGAGCGCCCCTGCTGAAACATTTTTCATCATCGTCGTCGTAATGCCTCGTGCTGGGAATTTCGCCCACCTGCCGCCGCCGGGGGCATCGCGCCACAGCGCACAGCGCACGGTGCCCGGATTTGACCGGCATTTCGCTCGAGGAGGTTTCCGGGAGGCCCGCTGTCGTGGGTTGAAATCATCGTCAATGATTCTGCCGGCAAAATCGCCTACGACGCAGTGGGTGCCGGATCAGCTTCCGGTGTGGGGCCGGGGAAACCTGACGCAAGGTCTATGCTCGCTGATCAACTCCCGCGCGAAATGGAGGTGCCTCTAGCGTTGCCGGACGTTCGCTGCGTGTCAGCTAAAGAAGATGCCTGAAGTGGCGGCCCTGGGAATCAAAGAACTCATCTACCGTCCCGACATGGCGACCAACTACGTGCTGGAGGAGTATGCCGGACAGGGAAGCGGATTTCGAATAAAAGCCGCATTCAGCTCGAAGTGGGCGGCAGGGTGACTCTCCATGTCGGCGAGAGCGGATATGTTTTCGACCATCGTGCCCAAAAACCGTCGGTCTCCATCTTCAGCAGGCCAAAGCCGCCTGTGGAGCTGGGACTCAACATCGGCAAGATCTCTTTCGACGAAGAATCAACCTGCTGAACCAGCGCGAGGCGCGGGTTTATTTGCAGACTCCTTCCTGGCCGGCGCCCGTTCAAACTCGGTACCAAGATCGACTGAAGCGCTGACCCTCGATGCTGCCAAAGTCACCGCCCACAGCTGCGGCCGATAAAGAAATATGCTCAAAGCCGCCGAAGAGCCGCGCCGTCTCTGATCGGGCGGCGGCCGATTCGCTGGCCCGTGTCCGGCTGGACAGTCCTGGCCCAGCCGTCCCCTCGAGCGGGCCGGTCATCGACGACGGGCTTTTTCCGGACGAAGAGACTACGGAAGACGAATTTTTCCAATAACGAACCCGCCCGGATGAGCGAAACCGCAATACATACCTGATCCCGACGAACTCGAGGACGACGCTGCCGGCGAGGGTCAGGACGAGCTGTACGAACATTACAGCATCACGGCCGACCGGGGCCAAAGCCCGCCGCGGGCTGGATAAGTTCGACGATCCACATGGGCAGCCGCTCGCTCGCGCAACCGCATCCAGACGGCTGCCGACGCAGGCAATATCTGGTCAACGGCAACCCAGGAAGTCGAGCTACAAGGTCAAACCCGGCGATCGCATTTCGCTGGTGATGCCCTATCCCAAGCGCGAAATCGAGATCATTCAAAAACATCCCGCTCGAAATTCCCTACGAAGACGACGACCTCTTTGCTGGTCAACAACCTGCGGCATGGTCGTCCATCCCAATCACGGCAACTACTCACAACGCTCGTGAACGCGCGACATACCATCTTCAGAACCTTCCGCTGTTCCAGGAGGGCGATATGCGGGCCGGATTGGTGCACCGCACGACAAGAACACCTGCAGGACTGCTGGTCATCGCGACGAGCGGGCGCACGCCCAGCTCGCCAAACAGTTCTTCGACCACGATCACGCGGCAGTCGCAAAGCGCTGGTGTGTGTACTTTCGAGGAGGACGAAGCGGGCACCAGTTACCGGCAATACGTGGCCGCAGCGAAAGACCGGCAAAATGTGGTCTTCGAGGCGATCCGGACGGCAAGCACGCCGTGACCCACTACCGGGTGCTGAAGCGCTACGGTTACGTAACGCTCGTGGAGTGCCGGCTCGAGACGGGACGCACCCTCAGATCGCGTCCACATGCAGTGGAGGGACACCTGTTCGGCGACGAACGGTTGCGGCGGCGACCGTATCCTCGTACGACCTTCAACAAATACAAACAGTTTATCGAAAATTGTTTCGCAGTGCCCGGCAGTACTCCATGCCAGCTTTCGGCTTCCCATCCCACAACGTACGTAACTTTAG
>VOFC01003456.1_pt1 | contig 33127 bp, 45 predicted proteins | sample 5384161 | NCBI WGS metagenome assembly VOFC01 (sample SAMN12384722, study PRJNA508395) | human gut metagenome | isolation source: healthy gut B | host: Homo sapiens
GTGCTGTCGTATGTGCCGCCATGACCGTCGGACCGCTGGACAGTGGTACGACGCTCCACTACTTCCAGCCAATGGACATTGCCCTCCTTGTCCTTGTAGACCATGCCGAAGTCGAGGTTGTCCCAAACCGTAAAACGATCAAAGCCGTCGGCGGAGATGCCGCGGGCGATAATGCCCATGCCTGTGCGGTTCGTTGCGGTAGTTGAGCTCCGTCATCGGCAGTTCGCGCTCCGGTGCCGTTTTTCGGATATGAGCGGCACATACATCGTTTTCGCCCTTGCCGGTTGCTCTGCCTACCCATTTGGTGCCGTCGGCACTGGAACTGTTGACTTTGTATGGTGGCGTATCCGGCGACTTCGGGAATGAAATAGTTGCGTTCGTGCATATCGAATGCGAACATGTCTCCTGCCCGTTTACGACATACATCAGGCCCTGGCTCGTTACGCAGCTTACAGGTAAGGCAGTATCAGGCTCTCCGGATAGGGGCCGAATTCGGTCCCGTTCGCCCGTGCGCAGGTCGATGAAGACCACCGTCATTTTCGAGTTTTCGTCGTCGGCGTGGGTAGTATCCGCCCACGATGTTGCCGTCGGGCGAGATGGCCGACGAATGGAGGTCGTCGAGCTTACGGTATATTATCGGCAGGGTGGTGTCGCCCAACTGTGTGACCTGGATGCGTGCCGTGGTGGCCTGCCGTGACGGTCACTTCCGTTTCCGCTCCGGTCAGTTCTCTTCGGGGTGAGAACGAGTGCCGTTCCCTGTCGTTCTGTTTGCAGCCAACTGCCCGACGAGCGTGCTTCCCAATTGTCGGGTGAAGTGATTACCTCTATCGTAAAAGGCGTGTTGTCCGTATGGCGGAGCGTACAGGCGGCATCGCTGAGCCGGACGTAATGCGTTTCGTTATTTGCCGATTGTTGTATCCGTCAGCGTTCCTCCAAGGAGGAGCACTATGGGAATGATACGGCGGATGATGTGTTTCATGACCGAATAAAAGGTTTGCTAAGTGGAATTTAGGTTGTCTTTGTATCGATACAGTTTGCAAGTTACGAATGTCATATTTCATTTCAAATGATATATTATAAATTTGTTTGATGATAAAAATATCACAGAAAGGGTGGAAGATACAGATGCTCGGAGAGGGTGTCGCGGATGGAAGAAATGGGGTGGGGGGAGTCGCCCTCCGGTCGGGGCAGCCGGCTGAGGCGGCAGGAATGCCCTTTTCCCGTTGTTTCTTTCTGCCGTCCGGTGAATGGAAGAGAGCGATATCAGTAAAAGGGACAGCCCCGCCGGTACCTGTCGGCAACGGTACGGCGGGGCGGCGGGGAATGGGCTGCAGTTTACCGGATGTTGTCGGTGAGGAGCATTAGGCGGTTGGTGACGTTCACGTCGCTCACACCGCTGTCGAAGTCGAGCGAAAGCAGGTGCATCTGCGGGTAGAGGGTTTTATCCGTTTCTCGACCCCTTTGGACGATGTGGTTGGCGATGCAGCCGAAAGGCTGCAGGCTGACGACGTTGTTCACTCCCGTGCGGGCGAAAGTGACGATTTCGGCCGGCAGGAGCCAGCCCTCGCCGAACTGCGCTGAAAGGAGATGACTTCCCGTCCGCGTTCGGCTGTTCGTAGATGTTGTGGAACGGGGTGAAGTACCGGAACGCCGAAGCGTCGCGGTTCACCTGCTCCATTTTCCGCCACAGCAGGCCGTAGATTTGCCGCAGCATGGCGAGCGGTACGGTAGAACGTTGGACGCCGGTACGGTGCTTCACGCTACGGTTTACAAATCGCCTCCATGAAGAAATCCGTCAGGACGGGCGGAACGACCTCCACGCCGTTTCTACGAGCCAACGGACTACCCGTTTGTGGGCGATGAGTTGAATTTCAGATATATCTCCCCGACGATGCCCACCTTCGGGAGCGTTTTCTCCTCGATGATGGCGTCGAAACTGCGGGCGGCCTCTCCGACGAGGCCGTAGATGCTCACCCACCGCATTGCGGGATATGGCCTCTTTCGCCTTTTCGAGATATGCTTCGCGCAGACATCGCCTCTCCGGGGCGTATCTCCCGGACGGCGGCCGAGTGGTAGAATTTCGAGATGCAGTCGCCCAGCAGGACGGCCGCCAGCGCGAGCGGAAGGAATTTCGCCCAGTTCAGTCCGAAGCCCGGCTGGGGTTTACCGACGAGCCCATGCCGAGCGAGATGACCGGTACATGCATAGCCCGCCTCCACCATGGCCCGCTTGAGCAGCGCCACGTAGTTTGTCGCACGGCACTGACCGCCGGTCTGCGTGATGATGACGGCGGTTTCGTCGAGGTCGTAGCGTCCCGAATCGAGCGCCTTAATCAGGTCTCCCACCACGAGGGTGGCCGGATAGCACACTTCGTTGTTGGCGTAGCGCAGGCCATACTCCGCCGATTCGTTGTCGCTTTCGGGAAGCTGTACGATTTCATAACCCGCCTGTCGGAAAGCGGCCGGTACGAGCGGTGAGACGTAGTCGGTGAAGAAAGGCGCCAGCAGCGTGCGTCGCCGTTCGGTTTGGTGGAAGCGTCTTTGTCGTGACGAACGGTTCGGGCCGTTCCCTCGGCGGTATTGCCGAAGCGGATGCTTTCGATGACGGAGCGTACCCGGAGTTTCAGGGAGCCGATGTTGTTCACGTCGTCTATCTTGAGGAGTGTGAAGCTTTTGCCGTGCCTTTTGCAGGACATTGCGCGTTTCGTCGAGCAGGGAAGGCGTCGGGCCCGCAGCCGAACGACGTGGTCTGTACGAAAATGTACATCCTGCGCCTGCCGCCGCCGTGCCGCCCGCAGGATGCGGTTGATATACTCCACTGCGTGAGAGTGCGAATCGGCGATGCCCGTCGTACTGTCGCCGCGGACGATGTCTTCGGTTATCACCGTAGCCCCCATGTCGGTTATCATGTCCGAAATCTTGTGCTGGACGAGCGGGTCGGTGTGGTAGGGGCGTCCGGCGAGCAGAATGGTGACGCCGCCGGCGGCACGGCTTGGCCAGCGCATCGCGGTTGAGGGTCGCGATACGCTGTTCGTACCTCCTGTGCAGCGAAGGCGGCCCGTATCGCCCGCCGTACCGTCGTGCTCTCCACGCCCAGTCCCGTGAGGTATTTGCGGCAGACGGCCCGCAGTTTCTTTGCGTCGCGGAACGTCACCACGGGCGAGTCTACCGGTACCTCCGGCATGATGGCGTTGCGCACCACCTCCGGATAGCCGGCCACCACCGGGCAGTTGTAACTGTTGCGGGTGTCGGGTCCTTCCGGTTTTTCGTACACCGCCCATGGATAGAATATCCGGTCTACCCCTTGGCGGCGAGTTCGTAGATGTGGCTGTGGGCGAGTTTGGCCGGGAAACAGATGTTGTCCGACATGACCGAGTGGACGCCTGCCTCGTAGGAGCGGTAGGTGGAGGGGGGAGGAGAGAACAACCTCGAAACCAGCCTCCGACAGGAGGGCGTGCCAGAAGGGGTAGTCCTCGTACATGTTGAGGACACGGGGTATGCCGATGCGTCCGCAGGGGCCCGGCGGGACAGGGCCTGTCGAAAGGAGCGCGTTCTTCTCCGCCGATACGTTGCGCCCTTTCGCCGCTCCTGTGCCGCGGTTGGAGAAGACCTTCTCGCATTTGTTGCCGGAGTAGTAGGTGTGGTTCCCGGCGAAGGTGTATTTCGTGATGAAACAGTGGTTCTCGCAGCCGCCGCACGTCAGCCTGCGTGAGGTGTGGGAGGCCGAGGCCAGCAGGCTGTCGAGGCTTGCGGCCGGCTTCTTCTTCGCGGCGGTACGGGCGTACAGTGCGCATCCGTAGGCCCCATCAGTTCTGGCATGTCGCTGCGCGATACTTCCCGCACCGGTGAGCAGTTCCAGCGCCCGACGACCGAATCGTTGCGCATGGTACCTCCCTGCACCACTATCCGGTCGCCCAGTTCTTCGCGTTTCTTCAGTTTCAGAACCTTGTAGAGGCAGTTCTTGACCACCGAATAGGAGAGCCCGGCTGCGATATCGGCCACCGTAGCCCTTCGCGGAGTACCTGTTTCACTTTTGAGTTCATGAAGACCGTACAGCGCGTGCTCAGGTCGCACGGCCTCTCGGCGAGGCATGCCTGCGCCGCGAAATCGGCGACCGCATACCCCAACGAGTTGGCGAATGTCTCGATGAAGAGCCGCAGCCCGATGAACAGGCCTCGTTGATTTCCATGCGGCTGAGTACGCCGTGGTCCACGAAGATGGCCTTCATGTCCTGTCCGCCGATGTCGAGGTATGAACGATACCTGCGGGTCGATGTCACGGGCGGCGAGATAGTGGGCGATGGTCTATGATGCCCTCGTCGAGGGGTAGGCCGCCCTTATCAGGTCTTCGCCGTATCCGGTCGAACAGCTTCCCCGGATGCCGAGCGATGCGCCTTGTTCGGCAATGCGGCGGCGAGTCGTTCGAGTCCCTTGCCGACCGTGCCGATGGGGTCGCCGCCGTTCGGGGGCGTAGTAGTGGTAAGAGCAGATTCCGCTTCGCCGTCCGTGACTGCTATCTTGGTGGTCGTCGAACCGGAGTCGATGCCGAGGTACGCATCCCCGGAATATCCCTTCATTTCCCGTTTTCTCATGCGGTTTCCGGCCTTCTGGAAGCTATCCATGTACCGTACGCCTCTGCGGGAAGATGCGCGGCAGACGCGGCGTTGCGGAGAGCTTTGGGGCCGTTCCGGCCGGCGGCTGCGATATGAATTCCGAGTTTCATCCGGCCGCTTCCGTCGCAGTGCAGTGCGGCGCCCCATGCGGGATGAGATTGGCCCGGTCGGGTACGCGGAAATCCTCTTCCGGCAGTCCGAGGTGGTTGATGAAGGCCCGCCTCAGGGCGGGGATGAAGGTTAGCGGGCCTCCGCAAAGAGGATGCCCGGTTTCAGTTCGCAGCCGTGGGAGAGGGTCGTGACGGTCTGTACCGCTACGGCGTGGAAGATGGATGCGGCGATGTCGGTTTTTCGGGACGTTCTTGCTGATAAGGTTCTGTACGTCGGTTTTGGAGAAGACGCCGCACCGCGAAGCGATGGGGTGTATATGGGTCGCCTGTCCGGCCAGCGTATCGAGCTCGTCTATCTCCGTGCCGAGCAGCAGGGCCATCTGGTCGATGAATGCGCCCGTTCCGCCTGCACAGTTGCCGTTCATGCGCAGGTCGGCCTGTCCGTCGTCGCGCAGATAGACGATTTTCGCATCTTCGCCGCCTATGTCTATGATGGTCGCTATGCCGTGTTCCCGCTGCCTTACGTATTGGACGGCGGCGATTACCTCCCTGTACGAACGGTACCGCGAAACGTTCCGCAATACCCATTCCGACCGACCCCGTCACCGTTACCGCCACCTCCGGGTCGCCCAGACGGGCGGCGGCATCGTGCAGCAGGCCGGAGACGACTCCGTCGATGTCGGCCTGATGGCGCCCGTAGTCGCAGAATGCCACTTCGCCCCGTGGGTCGAGTATCACTATTTTGGCCGTGGTCGAACCGACATCCGGCCAAGCCTGTAGCAGTTGTTGTCCATATCGTTAGTTCCCCTTTCATCTTTCATCGAAACAGAACCATGACCGGGACCGCGGGGGCCGGGCCATGTGCATACCTACCGTTCGTTCTGTGGAGGTGAGCCGTTTCCGGGAGGAATTGCGGCTGTCTGCGGGTGTATCACACGGCTCCCACACCGTGACCGACAAAAATACGAAAAATACGTTGTCGGGAAATAGCTGTCCCGGTGCGGAAAATATTTGCTGGCGGCGCAAACGTATGGATACCACGTGTTTTTCGGGACACCGCAGTCGAAAATAGTATTATCGCTGAGGTCGGCGCTTCCTTGTGCGGCTTTCGGGCGACAGGGGATTGCGGGCCGTTCTCGCACCCTTACGGCAAACAGGGTGCCGTAACGAAACGGCACCCTGCGGCAAATGTTCGCGGAGAGGTCAGTTGAAGCGGAACCCGATGCTGACGTAGAGGCAGAGACGGTCCCTGCCGGTGTTGCCGAGCGACTGGTAGTAGCGTACTCCGAGTCCTACGAGCGGTTTGAAGTAGGCGGAAGTGCCCCATTTTGCACACAATGCGGTCGTAGTAGAGCGACCGGTGGTGGTTATGTAGACGCTTCCTCCGAAAGCGGCGCTGAGGGATACGAGCGTGCCGTGACCTGACAGGATGTTGTATCCGGCGCTGATACCCATCCGGAAGTTGTTTCGTAGTTCTGTACGCCGTCTGTGCGGAACAGCTCGTTGGAGAGGGTGAGGGGGACCGACGAAGAACCGTCCGTCGAACGCATAGCCCGGCGTGAAAGCGACATCTATGGGCTGAATCCCGTATTTTTCGGAAATTGTTTCCTATCTCCGTCGATACGGAGTACATGAAACCCCGTCCCTGCCCGGTCGCCGTTGCAGCGAAACAGAGGAGTGCGGTCAGTACCGACAGCCATTTCATTTTTCATGTCTATTGCGGTTTTGGTTGTGATTATGATTACAGGTTCGTCCCGATATCAAAAACAGGCATTATTCCTGTCAGTTCCACGACTTATATATTCCGTTTTCAATTGCTCTCCGTATGTGGAAAATTACGGGGGCAGAGTGGCTTCCGTAATTGCTTTTGGGGGAAGTATCGTTTGCGGTTCCGTGCCGCCTGCCTGACAGGACGGGTGCCGTACATCGGACGGCCTTCCTGCGGGCGGCGGTGTACGGAGTATGTCAGTTGAACCGGATGCCGATGCCGGCATACATGGTGTGATAACTTTGCCCGGCAGTTCGGTTGGATTGATAGTACCTGTAACCGAGCCCGATGGAGAACTTCGTTCGGCGGCCCAGGTGGGAAGAAGAATCCTCCGTCGTAGTAGACATATTTACGGATACTGGCGGTTACCGTTCCCCCGATACTTCCTTCTGATGCCCGGTGTTAGCACACCGTTCGACAAAAAATCGCAGGCGACCGTTCCGCCTATCAGCAGGGGCCTGTCGAACGTTTGGGTTGGCGTTCGGTAGAGTTCGCACGCAACAGTGAAAGGAACCCGGACCGAGAGCCAGTTGTTGAAAGCGTATCCGGGCGCCAGCATGAAATCTACCGAACTGAAATCATACTGCGCCGAATAGGGCCGATTGGTACTTACCTGATACCGGGCGGTTGCTTGGAATCCTTTCTGTTGTACCGGATACGGGGCGGTGTGCTGCCCGGAAGCGGGAGCGGTACAGAGACCCGTCAACACCCGAAGCGTTAAGTGGGTTCTTCATGGTGTAGGTTGTTGGTTAGTTAGTTTGCAATGTCGTATGACAAGGTTCTATAACAAATATACAAAATAACCGGATATGGTATTCGTCGAATAGAGTTTTTTATTCGGTAGATTTGTCAAAGATCCTCCGGACGAAAATTCGTCCGGAGGGGATTTCCGTAGTTTCGCTCTCCGCAGGGAGCGTTCTGGTGGTTACCGTCAGTTCCTGTAGGTCAGCGTATCGTTTTGCGGCGTCTATGACGATGGGCCGCCTCCTTCTCCACGTCGACCGGACGGGCACCGAACTCGGGATCGTAACCCGCATCGGCCAGGAAGTCCAGGGCGGCATCGGTCAGTTGCAAGGTCACGCCGTTGCCCTCCAGCATCTGGGTGATACCGTTGATTTGCAGGCGCACCACCTGTTTGATTTGCTCCTGCGTGAGCGGCAAGAACATGATGGTCTCGTCGATACGGTTCAGGAACTCCGGACGGATGGTCTTCTTCAGCATGCCGAGCACCTCTTTTTTCGTCTCCTCGATGAGGGCTTCGCGGGCTTGTATGCCGGTCTGCGGCGTCAGTTTCTCGAACTGGCTTTGGATGTAACCGCTCCCCAGGTTGCTCGTCATGATGATGATGGTGTTCTTGAAGTTCACCACGCGTCCCTTGTTGTCGGTCAGACGGCCGTCGTCGAGCACTTGCAAGAGGATGTTGAATACGTCCGGATGCGCCTTTTCTATTTCATCGAACAGAACTACCGAGTAAGGTTTGCGGCGTACGGCCTCCGTGAGTTGTCCGCCCTCATCGTATCCTACGTATCCCGGAGGCGCACCGATCAACCGGCTTACGCTGAATTTCTCCTGATATTCCGACATGTCGATACGCGTCATCAGCGTCTCGTCGTCGAAGAGGTATTCGGCCAAAGCCTTGGCCAGCTCGGTCTTGCCTACACCGGTCGTTCCCAAGAAGATGAACGAACCGATGGGACGTTTCGGGTCTTGCAGTCCCGCACGGCTGCGCCGCACGGCATCGCTCACGGCCTGTATGGCCTCGTCCTGCCCGATGACCCGTTTGTGGAGTTCCTCTTCCAGATGGAGCAGTTTCTCGCGCTCGCTTTGCAGCATCTTGCTCACGGGAATGCCCGTCCAACGGCTTACCACATCGGCGATGTCTTCCGAGGTCACCTCCTCTTTAATCATCGCGTCTCCGCCCTGCGTGTCCTTCAACTGGCCTTGTATCCGGTTGATTTCGTCCTCCAATGCCTTGAGCTTGCCGTAGCGGATTTCGGCCACCTTGCCATAGTCGCCTTCGCGTTCGGCCCGTTCGGCCTCGAACTTCAACTGCTCGATTTGCTGTTTGTTCTGCTGGATTTTGTTCACCAGTCCGCGTTCGGCCTCCCATTTGGCCTTGTAGCTGCTTTCCTGTTCTTTCAGTTCGGCAATCTCCTTGCTCAGTTGTTCCAGTTTGGGTTGGTCGTTTTCCCGTTTGATGGCCTCGCGCTCGATTTCCAACTGTTTCAACCGGCGTTCGATTTCGTCCAGTTCTTCCGGTACGGAGTCACGCTCCATGCGCAGTTTGGCTGCCGCCTCGTCCATCAGGTCGATGGCCTTGTCCGGGAGGAAACGGTCGGTGATATAGCGGTTGGAAAGTTCCACGGCGGCGATGATGGCATCGTCTTGGATACGCACCTTGTGGTGGTTCTCATATCTTTCCTTCAGTCCCCTCAGGATGGAAATGGTGCTGAGCGTGTCCGGCTCGTTGACCATGACCGTCTGGAAACGGCGTTCCAGTGCCTTGTCCTTTTCAAAGTACTTCTGGTATTCGTCCAACGTGGTGGCACCGATGCTTCTCAGCTCGCCCCGTGCCAAGGCAGGCTTCAGGATGTTGGCGGCATCCATGGCACCCTCACCCTTACCGGCACCTACAAGGGTATGTATCTCGTCGATGAAGAGGAGTATCTCGCCTTCGGAAGGAGTTTTTCCGGTGCGTGCCATCTCGTTCAGGTTGATGGCATATTTGCCCAATGCGTCGAATACCTGTTCGGAAGTTTGGTTGTTCATCGAGCCGCCTTTGCGGAGCTCCTTTATCGCCGCAATGAGCCTTTTTCCGACACACCGCTCCCCTTGAGCAGTTTCGCCACATCGCCGCCGTCGGCCACCAAGGCCGAGAAGCAGGTGCTCCACCGACGCGAATTTGTCCGCGAAGCGTCGAGGTATAGTCCACCGCTTTCTGAATAACCCGTGAAGAGGCCTGCGAAAGTAGTTCGCCGCTGCCTGATACTTTCGGAAGCATTTATCCGGTTCTGTACTTCGCTGCGGAGGGGCTGTACGTTCCCCTATCCGCGACAGCAGGTATCCAGCGCGTCGTCCCCGCGATGAGCGCCGCAAAGGATGTGCACCGGTTCGACTGCCGCCCGGGAGGCCGCCGAAGCGATGGAGAAATGCTGACTTCGCAGAGCCCCGTGCTTTAAATTGTCAGTGTGTTTATAATTCATATGCCGTTTGTTGTTATTGCTTTTTTCCGTTTTTCCTTTTACAGCAAATAATTTGCCAATCGTGGTTGCTGCTGTCATTCTGTCATGTGTGGCAGTCGGGCCTTTACGGCGGAGCCTGTCCGGAGAATACGTGTGTCCGGCCGGATTGGAACCGGGTTCGTTCAGGTGTCCGGCATAGGCGGACAGGCTGCGGTTACCGTTTCCGCTTTTTGCCGTAAAACGGGAGAACGGAAGGCTGTCGGCCTTCCTGTTCTCCGCTGCCGGTCGGAGCGGTTTCGTCATCCGGCTTTCCGGATATGCTGGAGTTCGGCCTTTTCGACGTTCGCCTTGGCGTAGGGCAGGCGGATATGAAGGCTCTTCCTGTTCTTGAGAGGGGTTTCAAACATCGCATCGGTCATGATGGCCTCGCATATCGAACGCAGGCCGCGAGCTCCCAGTTTGAACTCGATGGCCTTGTCCACGATGTAGTCGAGTACATCGTCGTCAGAAGGTCAATTTGACGCCGTCGAGTTCGAAGAAAGTTTGACATACTGTTTGATTATCGCATTTTTTTTGGGCTCGGTGAGTATCATGCGCAAGGCCTTGCGGTCGAGCGGGTCGAGGTGGGTGAGCACCGGGAGCCTGCCGATGATTTCCGGAATGAGCCCGTAGGCGCGCAGGTCCTGCGGTGTAAGGTACCGGAGCAGCCGATCGTTGTCGAAAAGCGGCCGTATCGGGCGTGTCGTAACCTACGGCATGGGTGTTCAGTCTGCGCGAAATGCGTTTGTCGATACCGTCAGGCACCTCCGCAAATGAAGAGGATGTTCGACGTATTGACCTGTATGAATTTTTGGTCGGGGTGTTTGCGTCCTCCCTGAGGCGGAACGTTCACGACCGTGCGCTTGAGTATCTTCAGCAGTGCCTGCTGTACCCGCTTCGCCGGATACGTCGCGCGTGATGGATGGGTTGTCGCTTTTACGGGCTATCTTGTCTATCTCGTCGATGAAGACGATGCCCCGTTCGGCCTGCGGTACGTTGTAGTCGGCAGCCTGGAGCAGACGTGTAAGGATGCCTTCCACATCTTCGCCCACATATCCCGCTTCGGTGAGCACCGTGGCGTCCACTATCGTGAAGGGAACGTGGAGCATCCGGGCGATGGTACGTGCCAGCAGCGTCTTGCCCGTTCCGTCTCCCCTACCATGATGATGTTGGATTTTGTCTATCTCCACTTCATCCTCTTTCCCCGTTTCGGCCTCGGCGTGCATGAGCCGTTTATAATGGTTGTAAACGGCTGCGAGCGTCTTTTTCGCATCGTCCTGTCCGATTACGTATTGGTCGAGGAACTCCTTTATCTCGGCAGGCTTCATGAGGTCTTCCCGCTGCAGTTTGGTCTCTTTCACGGTCGGCTGTTCCTCGGCCATCTGTCTGTCCATCAGGGGTTTCGTATCCCCGTTCTATGCCCTGGTCGCATATTGCGGCACCGTCTGCACCGGAGAACAGCACCCCTACCTCCGTTATCGGCAGGCCCGCAGAACGAACACTTGTCCGCTTCGATGTATGTCCCTTTGTTATTTTGCCATTGTCGCGTTTTTTCTTGCTGGTAACTATGTTGTCGACGAGGCCGTACTCCACCGCCTCCTGCGCAGTCAGCCAGTAGTCGCGGTCGGCGTCTTTTTCGATGGTCTTGATGTCGCACCGCTGTGCCGTGCGAGAATCTCGTAGAGCTCCTTCTTGAGCTGGATTATCTGCCGCGCCGTTATCTCGATATCGGATGCCTGTCCCTGGGCGCCTCCCATGGGTTGGTGTATCATGACGCGCGATGTGGGGCAGGGCGGTGCGCTTGCCCTTTTTTCGCCCGCGGTCAGCAGTACGGCCGCCATGCTCGCCGCCATACCCGTACATATCGTGGATACGCTCGGTGCGATGAGCTGCATGGTGTCGTATATGCCGAGTCCCGCATAGACCGAACCGCCGGGGAGTTGATGTATATCCGGATATCCCTTGCTGCTGTCGGCCGCCTCGAGGTAAACAGCTGTGCTGGATGATGTTCGCCACATCGTCGGTAATGGGGCGCCGAGGAAGATTATCCTGTCCATCATCAGGCGGGAGAATACATCCATGGTGGCTATGTTAAGCTGGCGTTCCTCGATGATGGTCGGCGACACGTAGTCTGTAACGGACGAGGTGTAATCGTACAGCGTGTGCGAATTGATACCGAGATGGCCCGTCGCGTATTTTTCAAAATCGTTCTTCTTCATGAGCGTAATTTTTAGATTGGCGCAAACTTGCGTGAATATACCGTTATAACGCGCGGCGGCAGCGGTTCATTATGCATGGCTTCGCTGCGGGCGAAACCGCTTCTTTCGCGCCGTACCGGACGACGTTCTCTGCCGTTTGCTGCGTGCCGCCGGTGCCGGCTCTCTTCGGGAGGCAATTATTGTGCCGCCCGAAGCTCCTCTTGTACTCGTCCGGCGGGGCTTTCTCTCCGTGGAGAATGCCCGGGGGGGTCTGTCGTCTTTTCCGGTCTCCGGCTTTTCCCGGCTTTTCTCCGGGCCGCCGTTTTTACGGTTCGGCGTCGTCGAGGTTCCGTGTTGAAAGTTTTCCCCGTGCCGGGTGCGGTACGGGGAAACGCATGGTATGTCCGTGCCTTGAAGACTATTTCGTCATGGCCTCGAATATCTTGCCGAGCTCCTCCGGTGTCACCGATTTGTTGGAGACCTTTACGAGGGGCGTTACCGCATCCACTATCTTCTTTTCATAGAGTCTGTCGAGTATCTTGTTGGCCTCCTCCTTGTTGCCGAGGATGGAGTGGGCATACTTCGTGAGCGTTTCGTCGCCTACGTTGGCCATGCCGTACTGTGCGAACTGGGCGGCGGCGTAGGCTTTGGCCTCTTCCAGCATCTCGTCCTGTTCCACTTTGATTCCGAAACGGTCGGCGAGTTTCTTCTGTACGAGGTTCCACTTCATCATCCTGAGGAATGCGGGGAACTCTTCTCGATATCCTCCATCGAGAACTTGCCCTCGTTGATGGTATAGAGCCACTTCTTGAGGAACTCTTCCGGCATGGAGGGGTTGGCTTCTCGATGAGGAAGTTGCGTATTTCGGTGGTGAATACGTAATCCGTTTCGCGGGCGAGGTCGGCGGCCACCTGTTCGTCGATGTACTTTTCCAGCCCCTTTTCGTCTTTTACCGAGCCGTCCGGGAAAACCATCTTGAAGAACTCCTCGTTGAGTTCCGGTTCGGCGAATTGCGTATCTGTTTGATGGTGAACTTGAATTCGGGATTGACCGCTTCCAGCTCGCTTCTCCTTGACGCCCAGCACCGATGCCCGCTGCGATGCGCTCGGATGAAACTCGTGACATTGACCGTCAGCTCATCGCCCACTTTCTTGCCGATGAACGGCTTGCGCTGTTCGTCGTTCATGGAGATGAGGCCCACGTAACCCTCCTCGACCTTGATTTCGCCGTTGTCGAGGATACCTGTGACGCTTCGTGCTGCAACTTCGTCCACATCAACCAGCCGGCGTAACGGCGCAGGAATTGGTGCGGTAACCCTCGCGCATTTCGTCGGAGACCTTGATTTTGTACTTCGTGAGTTTATCCTTTTCGGAGAGTTCGATGTCGATTTCGGGCGCGAGTCCCACCTCGAAGACGAATTCGTGTTCGGTATTGTTGTCGAAGTCGAAGCGCTCCCTGCTCGTCGCTCGGCAGGACGTCACCCACGTAGTCTATCTTCCCTTGTCGAGATATTCGAAAACCGCGTCGGATGCCATCTTGTAGGCCGTTTCCGCTATCGTGCTCTTGCGGTATGTCTTGTTGATGATGCTCATGGGCACCATTCCCGGACGGAAACCCGGCATGTTGGCCTTGCGGCGGTATTCGCGCAACTTCTTCTCCACTGCTTCGTTGTAGTCGGACTCGCCGACGGTAACTTTGATGACCGAGACCGGCCTTCGCGGTTCTCTCTTGTGATGTTCATTATCTGTGCGTTTGATTTTGATTGTTTTCTCTTCCCCGTTCGCTTCGGCCGCAAACGCCCCTCCGACCGGTTCGGCGGCCTGCCGTTTCTGCGACGCAAATCCGTTTATAAACGTCTGAAAAGGCACTTTATGCGGGTTGCAAAGATAATATATTTAGATGCCGGGAGCAAATTTTAGGGCCACAAGATTGCGGGACTCGCCGGCGGCGCTCTGCGCTACTCCACGAAAGTTACCGAGGAGAGCAGGCAGCGTGAGAATGCCACGTATTCGTTCCGGTCGGAACGGTAGCAGAGCGTCATGGCCCGGTCGTTCAGCCGTTCGATGCGGAAGTAGCACTCCATGCCCTTGCCTGAGACGGAGATGATGCCGCTTTTCGGTATCCACACTGTACGTGCATTGAGTCTCAGGGCATACGCCGTTTTGAGGCTCGTGTTTTCGTCCGTGTCGTTCCGTTTCCTGAATACGGACATCGTATGGCCCGCCTTCTGAAAGAAGACCGCGCCGTTCGGGTCGGCCAGCATTTCGGGCAATCCGTCGGCGTTTTCCGCGAAGTCGGCCACCGTCCACAGGCAGTCGTACAGATATTCGTAGGATATCGGTGCGGCATCCGGTACTTCTTCTGCCGTTTTCTCTTCGTTCAGGTGGCATCCAGCCAGCAGCAGGGCTGCTGCGAATGATACGGAGAGGATAAAGCGTTGCGCTATCGTTTCATTTTTTCGGTTCGGTTAATTTTCCGGAAAGGTTTCCGGGTGTTTGTCGAAGATACTCTTCCGGGACATGACGGTAACGGATTCGGCCGGGACCTTGATGGAATTTTACGGTCTCCCCGTCGTCCGTTCCCAGCGTGAGGGTGGTACTGTTGAGTACGAGAATGTCGTACCATGCGTCAGGGAAGCAGGCAGAGCCGCCCGTTCCGGACGTCGATGGCGTATTGTGTATAGGATTGGATGGATGTATCGTAGTATGCATCGTACCGGCCGGCCTTGTCCGGGCCGGGCAGGCGTGTAGAAAAGACTTTCCGGAACCGGAGAAGCGTACCAGCAGTTTGTTTTCGTCCTGTTCTTCCCGCCAGTATCCCTCCGTCAGGTCGTTCAGCAGCGCCTCTTCGTTCGTTGCGTCACAAGACTGGAGCGGACAGAGTGCCGGGATGGCGGCCAACATGAATGAGGGGTTTTTCAGCGCATCGTTTATCTCTTTTGTCCGTTGTGCGGAAGCCCCGCAGCTCGTTCTTTCCGGAACCGCGTCCGTGTCCGCATGGAACCAGAAAGTCGGGCTGCCGGTGACCCCCTCCAGCCACTCGACCGATATCTCCCGTACGGTGAACGTTCCGTATGAATCTATCACCATCCGCGGCTTTGGGGTGTAGATGTACCGCAGTTGTTCGACGGGCTCCAGGCGGTCCACTTCCCCGCTGCGGCGAAGACCGACAGGATGCCGTCTTCTCCGAATATATAGAGGAACAGGGCGGATTCGCATCCCTCTCCCGGAACGGTGTTCTGCTGTATGTCGGGCGTGAAACGCTCCCCCACCACACCGTCGAGAGAAGTATCTCCATATTGACTCTCCGTCGTCTCTGCTCGTACAGCCTGCGGCCATCATACAGACCGCTACCACTGTTATGAAGTGTCGTGGACGGAACATTTTCTGATTTGTCCTGTTATTTTCCCTGTTGTCCAAATATCCGAAGTAATACAAAAGTAATTTTTTCATTATTTACCAAAAACATTGGCATGTCCGGCGGTACGTTGCCGGGCGGCTGCCGGTCTATCTCCGGATGAACGGGATGTTTTTCATTGCTTCGGCGACGTGTTCGGAGAGTATCGTGAGCGTTACGGCGCCGATTATCAGCAGGGATACTGTGACCAGCCGGCCGGTCAGTGGTTCGTTGAAGACGGCGACGCTGATGATGACCGCCACCACGGGTTCGAGCGAACCCATGACGCGGTCGGCGTCGAACCGATGAGAGTTTGATGGCATTGACAAGCGTTATGAGCGAAATGACGGTGGAAACGAGCGCGAACAGCAGGATGTTGATGCCCGTGTCGAATGTCATGGCCGGGGGTGAACGAATCCGCGAAAGGCGCCCGCAGCAGGGAGGCGGCGCAACACAGCATGGAGTAAGAAGCGTGACTTTCGTCCCCTCCATCTTTCTGACCGAGGATTTGTTCACGATTATCATGTAAAGAGCATAGGCGAGGGCCGAGAGCAGTACCGCCACCATTCCGGCGGATTCATCCCGCCCTCCCCGCCGGTTCCGTTGAGTACGCCGACACCCAGCAGCGCGAGGGGCTATCGCTCCCACATCACCCATGAGAGTTTCTCCCTGAAGAAAGAGTCCCATTATCAGGGCCACGAAGACGGGATACAGGAACAGAATGGTCGAGGCCACTCCGGCGGACATGTAGTCGTATCCCACGAACAGAAAAAGTGGGCCGAAAGCGAATACATCACTCCCAGGACGGCGAGCGTCCCCAGCTCCCCTTTCCCGAAACGCGCATGGCGCTCTTTTTAGAAAACGGTGGAGCGCCGATGAGGATGGGCGCTGAACAGAAACCGGTAAAAAAGCGCGGTATCGAACGAATAGCCGGCATGTTTGATAGGAAGTGCGAAAAGCGGTATTGTGCCGTATGTGACTGCCGATATGCAGGCGAGCGTGTATCCTTTGGTCTTGACGTTCATGGCATGGTCGTGCCGCGAAAGGCGGACGCCGCAAATTTAGGATATTTTGTTCTAACGGGGAAAGGGGGGGCGAAGCGGTATCTCCGCTGTATGTCATTCGCCGGGGGCCGAATCGGAGTAGTAGCGGATGGCTCTGGTAACGGCGGCTACGAGGTCGTCGGGAGCCGGGCTGCTGATGATGTAGCGTTTTTCGTAGGCGTCCGTAATTTCGATGAAGTTGTCCCACTGCTTGCAGTAGAGTTTCAGCGTTTCCCAGCTTTTGCCGTCGATGTAGTAGCCGTAGTAGCCGAAAAAACCGTAACTGCCGAAGAAGACGACTTCTTTTTCATCGTTTCGGGCGGGATGCGCCGGATACCCGCAGGTCGGCGTATTTGATATGGGTTATCTCCACGATACAGCGTATTTCCAGCGCCGTATCGCCCACCACCACCCTGCGGGAATGGACATGACGTAGAGCAGGACGACTGCCCGAGCAGGGAGACGGCCCATGCCGTGATGTAGCCCCCCTCCCCCAGAAGAACCATACGGCGGCCAGGATGGCGGCCAGTAGCAGGAGCCAGCATACCGTGAGCCGGGCAGCCCTGCGGTCCATCCGGCCGTAGTCGAAAGTGCGGAAGTGTCTTTTACCGTTGTGCGTCGTTTCATAGGCTGTCCGTCTCTTTCCCGTCCCCCGCATGCCGCAGGATACGTGCTATGAGGAGGTCTGCGGGCGAGGTTATCTTGATGTTGGTGCGTTCGCCCTCGCAGAGCGTTACTGTTCGCTCTCCGTTCGCCTCCACCACCGAAGCGTCGTCGGTGAATTCGGGCCGGTATTCCGTTTCGTAGGCGCGGCGCAGCAGCTCGGCGCGGAATACCTGCGGCGTCTGTACCGCCCGCAGCGTCTCGCGGTCTACCGGCTCTCCTCTTCCCCCGTCGTCGCATCGACCCTCCGGAACGAATCGGCGGGGGCGTATGGCGGGGACGGCCGTCCCGTACCGTTCCGCCGTTGCGACGCATGTATGGATGAGGCGTTCCGTGACGAGCGGTCTTACGCCGTCGTGCACGGCGATATAGTCGCACGGACCGAGCGCTGCGATTCCGTTCCGGACCGATTCGGAAGCGCGTTGCCCCCGCCGGAGCATAACCGGTGGGTCTCGATATGCCCCGCTGTCGCATATCTCCCGCCAGCGTTGCGTTTCGGCGGCGGGAAGTACGACGACGATTTCGCTGTCCGGCAGCGCCGCGAGAGATCTGCGCAGCGTCGCTTCCCAGTATGGTCTCCTCTTCCTCCAGAGAGGAGAAACTGTTTCGGTACGGCGGCTCCCTATTCGTGTGCCCGGAACCGCCAGCCACGATGATGACCGAGATGTTCGTCATGCCTCTCTTCTTTTTTTTTTCTGTTTCGGGAGGCTGCGACCACCCGTTCCACCGTTTCGGGAGCGGCGTATAGGTGAAGTCGCAGTACCTCGTTATCTTTGAACCGTCGTAACGTGTCGTCCGCAGGACGCTGCCGGAGGTTCTCCCGTGTGACGCCCCGGTCGCGTATCAGATGCAGTGCGATGTCTGTTCGCATACAGCCGTATGCGAAATCGACGGCCCCTTCCCGATGCGGATGAAAGGACGCGGCCGATGGGCGGCCCCGGCGCCGAGGGTGATGAGTTCCCGATAGCTCAGGTCGCCGGCCGAGGAGGATGAACCGCTCTCCGACGGCCTGCGGGGCTGCGTCGAGCAGCACCATGGCCCTCGCTACGTCGCGTACATCGACATAGGACATCAGCCACTTCGGTATAAAAGGGCTGTCCGCAGCTGATGGCGGGGATGAGCGCCGCGCTGTTGTTGCCTGTTGTATCGCCCTCGCCGAGTATGACGCCCGGCGAAACGATAACGGTCAGGAGTCCTGCCGCCGCACCCCGGCGTACCTCCTGTTCGGAGTAGTATTTGCTCTGTCCGTAAGCCGCATAATCCGTCACGCTTTCGGGGTCGCACTCCTCCGTGACAGGGAGGCCGGGGCCCGTCGGATTGCCGAGGGCGGAGATGGAACTTTCACGTGTATCAGTTTGCGTACGCCGGTGGTCAGGCACCAGTCGGTGACGGAACGGGCGATGGCCACGTTGTTGGCGATGAGCTGTTCCGTGGTCATGGCGCCCGACATGAGACGCGCCGCACAGTTGAATACCGTATCGATGTCCCTTACCTTTTCGTCCAGCCGGACGGGGTCGGTCAGCGGTGTTTCGATGATTTTCAGCACGCCTTCGGGGGCGTGCGCCGAGCACTTCGGAGGGCGGCCTCCCGTGACGGCGATGCGGGCCGCATCGCGTACCGGAAGCGTGATGTCGGTGTAACCGGCACGGAGCAGTTCTGCCACGAGATGGCTGCCGAGCATGCCCGTCGCCCCGGTGACTGCGATGCGTCGGCCGTGAAAATTTTCCAAGGTCGGGGGCGGTGTTCCGTGCGTTATTCATGCCACAGGAGTTTTTGCCGAAACCGAGCCGGTTGTCGGTGAATTTCATGGAGGTCGGACGCATCGTCCACAGCGTGAGGTCGGCCACGACGGCGTAAGGAAATCTCCGCAGGTAGGCACTGCGGGCCTCTCCTGCAACTTCTCCTTCGGCGAGGGCGGCGCGGCCGAGTATCTGGAGACCCCTGCACCTGACCGACGGTGCGCGTTTCGAGGACGATGGTGGCCGCTACGCGTCCGTTCAGGTACATTCGCGGTAGTGCCTCGTGCGGTCGTCGGAGGTGAATACGAAAAGGTTGCGTTCCGGAATGTAGGCATAGAAGAGGTTGGCGCAGTAGGGCCCGCATTCGGTTGCCGCCGACGCGATTGTCATGACGTGGTGGCGGCCGATGAACTTGACGATGCGTTGGTCTACCCCGTTGTCCGTATGTTTCCCGTTTGCCATGTACGTAATCGTGCTCTTTCCTGCCCGATATTCTGACCGAAGACCCGGAGCGAATCGGTTCAGGCCGGGATTTTCTTCCCGCTGTTTTCGGTCGTTTGCCGGCAGTTTTCGGCTTCTTGCCGGTTCGTTGTTGCCTCCTGCTTTTTATCTGCCGCCCGGTGCGCAGTTGCGGTTTTGTGCAGGGGGCGCTGACGTAATCGGCCTCTGGCTTCCAGTGCTGCGGGCGCTCATCCCGCGGGCTCTCCTCGGGAAAGGAGGTACCGGCCCCCGGTAAGGGGCTATTCGTCGCTGCCGGCGAGGTCTTCTATCCGGTGCTGCTGCACGGGCGTATAGTCGAGGCTGACGTTTTTCATCGTCGGGAACCTCTCCCTCCCAGTTCGGCGATTATGTTGGTTTTGAAATATTCAGAAGGCTTCCCGATTCGCCGGGCTTATCGGTTCCACCGGGTCGGGAGGAATTTTGAGCAGGTCGATGGCCGTCCCGTTCTTCCAGATGCGGAAATCGAGGTGCGGGCCGGTCGATGCTCCGGTACTTCCGACGTAAGCTATCGGTTCGCCTTGCGATACCGTTTGCCAACGGTTATTCCTCTGGCGTATCCCGCTTCAGGTGCAGGTAGCCTGAAATGTAGTTGTTGGCGTGTTTTATCTTGAGGATATTGCCGCCGCCCTTGCTGTCCACCGTTTTCGGTTACCACGCCGTCGGCGATGGCTACCACTTCCGTCCCCGCAGGAGCGGCGTAGTCGACGCCGAGGTGCGGTCGGCGCACTTTTGTATATCAGGTGCAGGCGCGGGGAGAAACGCGAACTGATGCGCGTGTATTTCAGCGGGGCCTTAGGAACTGTCGGCGCAGGCTGTTGCCGTTCTCGTCCCAATAAGCCACCCGTCCGTCCTGCCGGGAAGGGGATGGCACGGTAGAGTTTGCCGTTGTGCCGGAACTCTTCCCCACACCATGCCGGTACCTACCCGAACGGTGTCAATCCACCGCTCGTCGAAGATGACCGTGAATTCGTCGCCCTCCTGAAGCCCGAAGAAATCCACGCTCCAGCCGAATATGTCCTCCATTTCGCATGGAATGCTTGCCGGCATGCCGGCAGCAATCGTAGCGTTCCACAGCGAATTGTTCGTCTTGTCTATCTTCGCCGTCTCCTTGCGGCGTACCAGTTTCACCTCCTTGCTCTCCTGCCTGACCGTTGCAGGTCGCCTGCGAGCGATACCACGATGTAATCCGTGGGATTTTTCTCGTAAACGAAGTGGCGCAGCCTCCGTCCGAGCGAATCGTGTTCCATGAAGGCCGTGTAGGGCTGTCCCGCCCGCATACCGCGCATGTCGAATACCGACCTGCTTTCGCGGTCGATGCGGTCCACCGTGGCCGGGCCTACGCCGAGGCCGTCGAGGATGTGCGACAGGGTTTGTCGCTGCCGACGCTTCTCCGTGATGACGTCGTAGTTTTCATATTCGATGCCGTACATGAGATTGGGGCCGACATCTCTTCCTCTTCGGAGAGGAGGCTTCTCTCCGCCGGGTGTGAGCACCGTTTCGTCCCGAAGGAGGAGCAGGACGATGGCCGCGGCAACGGCAGCCCCGCCGGCGATGATGCCCGCCCGCTTCAGTGTTTCTTTTTTATCTTCATCTTTTCATAAGGTCCGTATACTCAATCGCCCGCTGAGGCGACAAGGGCTGTCTCCGTAAGAACGCGGGAATACGCTTCCGGGGTATGCCGGCATTCGAAAAAACGTACCCCGCGTCAGTTCACCAAGGGAGGAAAGAGTACCTCGACAGTAGTCAGCATCTGTTCCGTGTAACTTTTCGGGTACTCGTAGATGATGTCCACGATTTCGCCGCCCTCCATGACAGGAGTGTATATCGGGTTCACAGAAGCCGCTGTAAGGCTGGATACCGAGTTTGCCGTAGCGTTCGAGCACCTCTTCGTGCAGTTTGCGGTCCACCTTGACGCCGTACCGTTCCACCGGTCGCGTCCGCCACGAAATCGCCCTCCGACTTGATGCGCTGCACTTCGCGGAGCATCTTTCCGAAGAAAGGGTACGCAGCTTGTCGAAGTCGTTGACGACGATATAGGTCTTCCTGTCGTTGACTACCTTTTCGATGACATTCTCCCTGCGCCCCAGTTCGTAAGCCCATTCGCTTATCATTTTGCGGTTGCGCATGTGCGTCTGTTCGATGTCTTTGCCCAGTTCCACGCGTGCGAGCTGCGTCATCATGCCGTTCGAGATGTAGGAGCGTACTGTGCCTTGGCCACCTCCGCGTCCGGCAGCAGCCCCAGCTCCTCCATCTTCGGGTCGGCCATGTAGTAGAGGCTGAAAAAGGTCGGCACGCGCCTCCTCAGCACCGAGCCGTACTGTTTCAGCTCGTCGCCGCTTCACGCCCGGTGCAGCTGCCCCGAACCGTGGCGAGGCATTCGTGCAGGTCGGTGTGCATGTTGTCGCCGATGGTTCCGTACAATGTGATGCGTTCGCGGTCTTCGGGCGGAAGATGAACTCCTCGATGAACCCGTTGCCCTTGCTGCTCTCGGCGTATGCCTGCGTGATGTTTTGTATCGTGACGGATTTGGAACCATAGTCCTTCCTTATCCAGTCGGCGTTGGGAGGTTGATGCCTATCGGCGTGGCAGGATAGCAGTCGCCGCCGGTATCGCAGCATTGATGACTTTCGCCGATACCCCTTTCACCTCCTTTTCCTGTATTTCTCTGTATGGGCAGTGGTCTTCAAACCACTGTGCATTGGCGCTGATGATTTCTGTGCGACGGTGGCATCCATATCTTTGAAGTTCACCATGGCTTCCCACGATGCCAGGGGGTCGCCATACACTTCCGTAAAAAGCCGTTCACGAAATCCACCATGCTGGCCCGTATCCTGCACCCAGAGGATGTTGAACCGGTCGTACTCTTTCAGGTCGCCGGTATTATAGAACGAGATGAGCGCCTCTATCGTTTCCCTTTTGGACGGGGAGGCCACTTCGGCGCTGGCCTTTTTTCGAGCCAATAGACTATCTTCTCGAGGGCGGGCGCATACATGCCGTCTGTCTTCCAGACACGTTCCGTAAGTTTTCCGTTCTGCTTGACGAGCTGTGAGTTGAGACCGTAAGAAATCGGCTGCGGGTCGCCCGGTTTGGCCATGCGTGCGTAGAATGCCTCCGCCTCGCGCTGCGATACCCCGTCGTAGTAATTCATCGCCGAACTCTTCAGCAGGTCGGCTCCGGCTGCTGATTCACCCGTACCGGATAGAGCGGGGTCGAAGATGACCGGCGATGATTGCCATCAGCTGTTCCGCGGAACCGAAGTCGTGCGGCAGCTTCTCTGCCGGAACCGATGCCACGAGCGTATCGAAATAGGCTTCGCTGAATTCACGGAGTGAACTTGTCGCTCGAATAGTGGTGATGGATGCCGCTGGCGAACCACCCTTCTTGAGATACTTCTCGAAGGCGCTTCCATTCGGCTGTAGTGCGGTCGCCGCGGTAGTTCGTGTAAATCGCCTCCAGTGTTCGGCGTATGGGAAGATTGTATTTGAAATTCTGGTCGAAGATGATATCCCGTCCGCTCAGGGCGGCCTGGTTGAGTAGTAGATGAGTTTCTTCTGGTCAAGGGAGAGGTTCTCGAAGCCGGGTACTTTGTACTGCAATACTTTGATGTCGTCGAACGTATCCACTACCCATTTGAACTCCTCCGTCTGTACCTGCTCCTGAGGTTGTTTCAGTTCGATGCAGGAGGGTGCCCCTAATGAAACGATTGCCATAGCTAAAACGGTTAATCCTTTTCTCATGACTCTGCCTTGGAAATTTACCCCGTAAAAATAGTGATAAAAACCGGATAATGGCAAACCGATTTCCGTTCGGGCGCAATCTTGTTTTTGAACGGCACGAAAAGGCCGGCGTTCGGCGGCGGATACGGAAATGCGGGACAGGGAGGCTCCCCGCTCGTCGGGATTACCGTTTTTCCGGCACGGCGGCGAACCACGCTTCGATGCGTTCGGCGATGCGTTCGGCGGCGGCGGTTTTTGCCTCCAGCGGGTATTCGTCGGTGTGTCCCTGCCTGTCTATGACGGTGATTTTGTTCGTGTCGCCGGAGAATCCGGCTCCTTTGTCGCGTAGGGAGTTGAGCACGATGAAGTCGAAGTTCTTGCGGCGCATCTTGTCGAGGGCGTTGTTCCGCTCGTTGTCCGTTTCGAGTGCGAAACCGACCAGCAGCCGGTTGCCCTTCACCCGGCCTGCTTCCGCTGCGATATCCTTCGTGCGTTTCAGGCGGACGACCATTTCGCCGTCCCTTTCTTGATTTTTTGTCGGACTGACCTCCGCAGGAGTATAGTCGGCCACTGCTGCGCACATCACGGCGCCGTCCGCCTGCGAGGGAAACGTTCCATCACTGCACGGTACATCTCTCTTCGGCGGAGAGTACGTCGATGCGTTCGGTGCCGGCCGGAGTCGGGAAGGCAGGTACGGCCGCTCACGAGTGCGACATGCGCTCCGCGGGCGGCGAGTGCGCCGGCTATCGCATAGCCCATCTTCCCGGAGGAGTGGTTGAGAGAAAGCGTACGGGGTCCAGCGGCTCGATGGTCGGGCCTGCCGTAACGATGAGGTATCTGCCTTGGAGCGACATGGTCGGGAAGGAGTCCGCGCACTGTTCGATGATTTCTTCCGGTTCGGCCATGCGGCCCTTTCCCCGTCAGGCCGCTCGCCAGCTCTCCCGGAGCCCGGTTCGATGATGCGTACGCCGAGGTTCCGCAGTTTTTCGATGTTCTCCCTGCGTTGTGGGGTGGGCGTACATGTCGAGGTCCATGGCCGGGCGAGAGCGACAGGGCAGCGTGCCGACAGATAGCATGTCAACAGCAGGTTGTCGGCGATTCCGTGGGCCATTTTCCCGATGGTGTTGGCCGTGGCGGGCGCGATTAGGTAGAGGTCGGCCCACGTTCCCGGGCTCACATGACTGTTCCACTCCCGTTCTCCGGATTGAAGAAATCCACGAGGATGGGGTGGCGGAGAGCGTGGCCATCGTGAGGGGGTGATGAACTGTTTGGCCAGCGGCGTCATGACAACCTTGACCTCGGCTCCCTCTTTGACGAGGCTGCGCGTGAGCACGGCGGCCTTGTAGGCTGCGATGCTGCCCGTTACGCCCAACAGTATGTGTTTTTCCTGAAAACATGGGTTCATGGGACTGTGCCGAACGGACGGCGGAGTGTACATTCCGTACTTTCTGCCGCACGACGGCAGAGGGTCCCGTTCTTCCGCAGGCTCCCGAAGCCGGCGGTTACTGCTGCTCTGTCTCGGGCGTCGCGTTGCGGAAATAGACTTCTCCCTTCGAGGAACTCCTCCGTTGCGATGAGGGTAGGCTTTCGGAAGCCTTTCGTAGTAGCGGGATATCTCTATCTGTTCCCTGTTCTCGAAAGTCTCCTCCAGCGTGTCGGTGGTGCTTGAAAAATCGGCGAGCTTCCGGTTGAGTTCCTGTTTGAGCTGCGTGGCTATCTGGTTGGCGCGGCGCGATATGACCACGACGGATTCGTATATATGTTGCCTGTCTGTGCGTCGATGTCGGTGAGTTTTCGCGTCACCGTGTTGTTGGGCACGTTATTTTTCTTGATGTCCATGGTATACTTGTTCTTATTCTGTTGCTTCGCTCTGGTGTTTGTCGAGGTATTCCCTCGCGGTTTTCTGCAACCGGTCGAGTTCGCGGCGGTATCCGCTCTCCGGAAATTCGGAAATGAACGTGTAATATGCGTCCAGCATATCGAGGTAACGTCCGTTTGCAGCGCATGGACCGAGTTGGCCGCCAGTTCGTAGCACGATTTCACGGTGAGGTAGAGTATCTCCTCCCCGGTGCGGTGTTTCGGGGTACTCCCTGAGCGCATTCCGCAGGGCGACGACCGCCGATTTGTAACGGCCTATCTTGTAATACGTCCGTGCGTTGATGAACGATTTGTCGTACAGCGTCTGCTGCAGTTCGTCGAGACGTATGAGGCACAGTTGCTTCTTCAGCGAGTTGGGATAGCGTTGCAGGTATTCGTTGATGCTGGTTATCGCCATGTAGGTCGATGTCTGGTCGCGGTTGGCCGGCGGCGACGTAATAGAAACCCATGGCGTATTTGTATTCCGCCTCCTCCACGAAAGGACTCCGTCCGGAAGCGGCGCCTGAAGTCGTCGAACTCCATGGAGCTGAGCTGGTAATCACGCGACCGGGTGTGCGTCGGCCGTGTAGAACAGGATGGTGTCTTCGCGGACGGTACCCTGATAGTAGGGCGCTATCTCCTCGAAGAGCTGCAGCGTTTTGTCGAATTTCCCCTTCTCGAAGTAGTCGAGCGCTGCCTTGTACATCTGCTCCCTGTCGTTGCTTTTCAGCAGTTTTTGTTATAACCGCTGCAGCCTGCTGCCAAAAGCAGGACTGCGGAACAGACCGTTATTTTCAGGACCGGTTTTTGTCATGGCTGTGATGGTTTGCAGGCGCGCACGGTACAAATGCGCACAAACTTACGTAACTTTAACGAGATGCAAAAAAGTTTATTGCATTTTCTCTTACTTTCGGTAATAATGGCTAAAATTTGTGGTCTTTCGGCGATTCGCCGAACGGTTTTGATATATAACCTCAAAAAACATAATTCAAGTGAACATCTTAGAGAGAATCAGGAATAATTCCGGCGGCCCGATTGGGCAGTATATCGATTATGCACACGGCTATTTCTGCATTCCCCAAGCTGGAGGGCGACATAGGGCCCCGCATGAAGTTCCGCGGCAAGGAGGTTCTCAACTGGAGCCTCAACAACTACCTCGGACTGGCCAACCATCCGGAGGTACGCAAGGCCGACGCCATCGGCGCCGTGGAGTTCGGCATGGCCGCTCCCATGGGCGCACGCATGATGAGCGGGCAGACCAAATACCATGAGGAACTGGAGCGCCGTCTGGCGAAATTCGTGGGCAAGAAGGATGCGTTCCTGCTCAACTTCGGCTATCAGGGGATGATATCCATTATCGACTGCCTGCTGACGCGCCGCGACGCCGTAGTTTACGATTCCGAGGCGCACGCCTGCATCATCGACGGACTGCGCATGCACATGGGCAAAACGTTTCGTCTATCCGCACAACGACATGGAGCGGCTCCGCGTGGAGCTCGCCCGGGCGTCGGAACTGGTGGAAAGGAGACCGGCGGCGGCATTCTCCGTCATTACGAGGGTGTGTTCGGCATGAAGGGCGACCTCGGCAAGCTGGACGAAATCGTGGCGATGAAGACAGCGATTTCGATTTCACACCTTCCTCGTGGACGATGCCCACGGTTTCGGGACGATGGGCCCTGACGGACGCGGTACCGCCCACCATTTCAACTGCGTGGACGGGTGGATGTCCTCTTCAACACTTTCGCCAAGTCGATGGCCGGTATCGGGCGCGCTTCGTCTGCGGTGACAAATATCTGATAGATTTCTTCCGTTACAACATGCGTTCGCAGCAGTTTGCCAAAAAAAGCCTTCCGGATGCCGATGGTAATCGGTGCGCTCTGCCGCCTCGAGCTTATCGAAACGCATCCCGAATACCGCGAGCGGCTCTGGACGATAACCCGCGCCCTGCAGCAGGGATTCCGCGACAAGGATTCGATATCGGCGGTACGCCTCGCCCGTGACGCCCGTCTATATGAAAGGAGGCGGAACGAGGCCACGAACCTCGTGTACGACCTGCGCGAGCGGTTCAACCTCTTCTGCTCCGTCGTGACCTATCCGGTGATACCAAGGGCGAAATCATCCTGCGCATCATTCCGACGGCGGTGCATACCCTCGAAGATGTGGAGTACACGCTCAACTGTTTCTGAAGCTTCGCCGCGAGAAGCTCCTCAAGGGCGAGTACCAGAAGGAGATGCCGCGTGTGGCGGACAAGTATTTGGAAGAACAGGCGAAATGACAGCATAAAGTCATGTCCGGTCAGAACGGCCGAGGGACAGCGTCATTCGGGGGAAGCGATACCGCTTTCCCCCGTTGTTTGTGGGTTTGCGTCCGCCGCTCCTGCTGCACACGCACCGATACAAAAGGCCGGCTGTCTGCCGGCCTTTTGCATATCCTGCACCGATGCGAGTTGGATTTACGTTTGTTCGCTGAGCAGTATCCGGGCCCTCGTAATTCGGGAAATCCAGCCATTGTTCCGGATTCTCGAAATAGAGCATGGGAACTCTCCCCGCAGTACTTGTCCGTTTGCGGGAAATGCAGTGTGATTTGTGCTGCTACCCCTAACTCGATGACTTCTTTGTATTTGTATCCGGCCTTGACGTTGATGGGTGTCGAAATAAGTATCTTCGTTCGGTCCGAGGACGGCTATGGTTTTGCGTAATCGTCGTTGGTATTGCCTGATGTTCTTTCTCGTTTGCGGTACAAAAGAAAACAGAATGGATGCTGCAATGGATTTAAACATGGTTTCATAATTTTAGGTTTAAAGATGTGTTTAGGCATTATCGGTTTGCTACCAATCGTTCAGATATCGTGGTCGACGGTCATAACGTACTCGGCCGTCCATTGACCGGTACGCGTATAGTACCAATGTTCGTAAAGACCATATATTTTTATGACGCCAATCCCAATCTCCTTTCGGATATACTTGGCATATTCCATGGAACGTGATGATATCGGAGTAGTAGAAACAGTTGAACGGTTCGGTATTGTCCGGAGCTTTCAAATACTTTTACGAGCGTTTTGGTATGCAGGTAAAAGTATTTTACGGTATAAATTGACTTGGAACCTTTTTCGGGAGGTCAGGCGTTTCCCGGTCTAAAATATCCTTCCCAGAACGATATTAGTTCCCGGCTCTTGATAATGAGGCCCTGAAAACTCAAGGTCTATATCACAGATTGTTCTGTACAAAAGTAGCTCAGTCCCGCGGAAGTTAATTCCGGCGGTTCAGCATGGCCGCTTTTGTGCCAGGCCGTCGGTATCATCAGCATCGCTGCCAATACCGGCAATAGGAAATTTTTCATTTTAAAAGCTGTTTAGAGTATTTGTGTATAAGTGTATGGTATTTCTTTAGACTAAAGTTAGTAAAATATAAGAATAGACAAAGCGATGCGTCGTTTTTTGATGTGTATTCATGGAAAATATACGCCCGCATCAGGTGATGGCGGGAATCGGGAGGAAGCAAGGCAGAGGTTCCCGTATTGTCGTATACACCGTCGGTCGGCAGTAACCTGCCGACCGACGGTGGTATAAACGGTTTCTGTATGGGGTTAACGATGTGCGCAGGTTTCAAACCCGCGGTCGGGTCAATTGTCCAGGTCGATGACGTTGAAGTTGAGGTCGAACTTGATTTCCCACCGGTTCGAGAGGTTGACTTCGTAGGTGGCGGTCGCGTTCGATACTCCCTGATGTAGGCGTCCGGATAGTTCTCGGTGACGTATTTCGTAATTGCGGCAGGGACTATCGCGGCAGGTACCGCACCCTCCCGGTACTGTACTTCCGTCCATTCGCCGGAACGGTCGAATTCCACCTTGTCGCCGTTGGTGAAGATGACTTCGTAGCTCTTTTCGAAGAGTTCCGAATCCATTTTCGCCATCGCCACCTTATGGCCGGAGAAATGGTCCGAGATGAATTGCTGTGCCGTCTGGGGCAGGTCCGTGACCTTGACGGGTTTGTCGTCTGCTGCGAATGCCGTCGCCCGGAGTGCGACCAGGCCGATCAACAGGAATGCTAATTTTTTCATAAATAAGATGTTTTTAATGAGTTGGTGTTTGAACAAATTTCTGTTTTCCGATTGATTATTTCCCGCAATTTCCGCCCAAACTTTCCGCAGCCGCTTCGTGTTCTGCGGTTCCGGAAATATTTTCATCCCCTGTCGTTTGTTCGTTCGCCCGGATTACCGGTATCTTTTGCATGTGCATGCCTCGCCGCAGGGCCGGGTCAGTGTAAAATATAAAACGTTATGATAATCAGAGAGAACGAATCAAGGGAAGAGTACGTTATGTCGGTGGCCAAGGCGATGATGTCGGCTGCGAGGACGGCACCCAAGGGGTGTGGAGTGGATAATCTCGAATCGCCGCATTGGGTCTGTCGCGCCTTTCCCGTCTTGCCCGCAAGATGCGTGAGATAGGCGAACGCGACAGCAAGGCCTTCTTCCTGCGCGATGCCGACAATGTGGAGAACTCCCAAGCCGTCGTCCTCATCGGTACCCGCCGTGCGGTGCGGGGATTGAACTGCGGACTGTGCGGATACCCTACCTGCCGCGAAAACGCGACAGTGCGCCGGCCGTTCCGTGCGTATTCGACGTCACCGACCTCGGCATTGCCGTAGGGAGCGCCGTTGCCATAGCGGCGGACTGCCGGGTGGACAACCGGATTCTCTATTCGGCGGGCGTTGCCGCGAAGCTAGCTGGGCTTTTCGATGACTGTGCCATCATCTATGCCGTGCCGCTCTCTGTCAATGGCAAGAACATCTATTTCGACAGGTTTGCCAAGTGCGGGGCCAAGTAGGGCGGAGACCACCCGCTGTTCGGCGGCAGTATGTACCGAGGTCCCGTCCGTACCCGGGCAGGAACCCCGGTGCCGCTTACCGTTTTCCCAGCCGCGATACTATCAGCGCGATGCCTGCTGCCATGACCAGTATCGGGTGGACGATTTTGTTGAAGCGATAGGCTGATGTCGATGCGTCCCATGACAGAAGACTCCTGAGTCCCTCCGATTATCACGCTTGCGCTCCAGCGGCGGGACCGCAAACAGGTAACCTCCCGCGGCTACCAGCAGCATCTGCATGAAGGGGCGTTGAATGTCCGGGTAGCTATCCAGCCGGTGTTGTAGAAGAGCCATATCACTCCGATGGCGACGAAGGATGATGCCGGGAGGTAGATGTTGCCGGCTATGTTGGTCTCCCCTTTCTGTGCGGCTGCTCGGGCAGCCTGCTGTCGTTTATTACTTCCATGTGTATGAATTTTTAAAGTTTTTCAATCGTTTCCCCGGTCCGGATACCTGCCGGGACGGCTTATGACGATGCGTTCGTCGCTGAGCGTATCGGCCGGATTGTCAGGATGGACCACCACCTTGCGGATGGTGACCCTGCCAAATCCTTGTTCGGTTATCTCTACATGGACATTGTCATCTTCCCAGTCCTCTTCGCGGGTATTCGCGGTAGAGGGTCGTCGATGCTGCTGTCCTTGCGGAGTTCCTCTTCTTTCCACTCGCCCCTGTTCGTCCCAATCATCGGGCAGGGCGGGCGTGTGCCGGTACCAGTCGGTAGAAGTCGTCGTACCTCTATTTCGTATTCGAGTCTGCGGGCGCCGTCGCGCAGTCTGTCGGCATTGTGCATGGTGACGACCGAGAGGTAAACCACGAGTGCCATCCAGATGACCGATGTGACGAGCAGAAATGTCCGGTTGGTTTTCGAGCCGAAGAGTACTTTGAGCAGGAAGTATCCGAGGAGGACGAGGGGTATCAGTATCGCCAGCAGCGTCAGTCCGGCATAGAGACCGGGCGTAATGCCCTCGAGGCCGGAGAAGTTTTCCAGTACCATCCGTCCGCCGACCAGTTCTGCGCTGAACAGGACGGCTATGATGGCGACGAAACATCCGATGGCTGCGATGCCGACGTGCGATGAAGAATACTACCGCTTTGAGCAGGAAGAGCAGGATGCGTCCCAGCCCATAGACGATATCCGCCCAGACCGATGCCGACCGCTGGCGCTTCGGGGAGGGGGCATGGCCGAGGCGTCCCCTGCAAGGTCTGCCGTATGGAGGATGCAGTCACTTTTTCTCCTTGCATTTTCGAGTTTCTGCCGCGGTGTCCGCGCCATGGGAATGGCTATCCAGAGAATGATGTACAGGACGACGAACATGACGAACATCGAACCAAAAAAGGCCGAAGCGTCGCCCGTGGGAAAGATGACCAGCAGCATCGGCAGGAAGAATGCGAGCCTTATCCATACGGGGTCGGTACGGAAATAGGCAGCCAGTCCGGAGCATACGCCGCCAGTACCGCCCCGTCGGGATTCCGGTAGGAGCCTTTTCGGAATCTTCTCCACGGGCGGTTCTTCTTCCGTATCCAAATCGTCCGGAAAACCGAGCTGCGCCACCACCGATTCCGCGAGTGCGCGGCTCACCACGTTGTCGCTCTCCTGTTCGTTCAGTATGAGTTCTGCGATACGCGCTTCGATGTCGGCCACGATTTCGCGGCCGTCAGGTTTCTTCGCATACCCTGTTTCGAGCTTGTCGAGGTAATCGCTTCATCACTGGTAGGCCTCGGCGTCGAACGAGAACGCGATGCCCGATATGCTTTCACTTTCACAACCTCTTTCATCTGTGCGGAAATTTGGACGGCCTGCCGTTAGCGGCCGCGGATTTTGTGCTATCTGTGCTATCAGTTCATCCCACGAGACATCGAGCTGCGACAGCGCCTCGCGGCCTTTGTCCGTGATGGAGTAGTATTTGCGGGGAGGGCCCTGCGGGGACCTCTTCCCAGCGGTACGACAGAGTCCCTGGTTCTTCTGACGCGTCAGGATGGGGTAGAGTGTACCCTCCACCACTATCATCCGGGCGTTTTTGAGCTCCGCAATGATTTTCGGAGCATAGGAGTCGCCCCGCGACAGTATCAGCAGGATGCAGTACTCCAGGATGCCTTTGCGCATCTGCGCTTTGCATTGTCTACATTGATGGGTTCCATGTTCAGCTCCTTTCCGTAATTATCGCCGCCGTTCGCCGAAGCCGGTTCGAGCGGTACGGCTATCCACAGCACCAGATAGACCCAGAACCCTGCCGAGAAGCAGAAGAGGGCGAACAGAGCTATGATGCGTACGAGTACGACGTCCACGTTGAAATAATCGGCCGTCCCTGGCATACGCCGCCGCTGATGATGCGCCGGCGGCTGCGGTAGAGCCTCCGGGCTCCCTATTGTCGTTGATGATCCATTTTCTTTGACTTTTTATGTTTATATATTGTTTCCGCCGCGGCTGCAGGCCGCGTCGTGCCGGCCGGCACGGCGTATTTCACGCCTCGAGTATCACTATCCACAGGATGATATAGACCCACAGGCCTGATACCGCCGAAGAAGATGAGCAGGAACATCAGCAGGCGGCCACCGCTACGTCTATGCCGAAATAGGCCGCCAGTCCGCCGCCGCCGCCTATTACCTGTTGCTGCGCGAACGGCGCAGGCATTTGATGTCGGCCTGAGCCTGCGCTTCCCCTCCGGTCTGCGGCGCGGTTCTCGAACTCGTCCGCCCGCCCAGCTATGGCTATCGCCTTGCGCACGAGGTCGGCGTTTACCACCTGCCGCGGTGAGGCAAGGTTCTCGCTGAATATGTCTGCTATGCGCATCTCCAGGTCGTTGAGTGTCTCCGCGGCCTCTACCGGTTCAAGCGTTCTCCGACGTCGTCGAGTATTTCCGCAGGATATAATAAGGCATCCTCGTCTATGACGAATGCGACGGAACCCTATGTTTACGTTAAGTGTTTTCTTCTTATGGCTCCATACTGGTTTAATATTGTTTTGTATCGCAAATATACGATTATTTCCTAATACTTATGTATTGCATAGTATATTTTTTTCAAGTGTGCCGTTCCGCGTGGAAGCGGAGACAAATTGCAGGTAGGAACAGGAGTCAGGGGGCGGTGGCCGGCGGAACAGAGAGTTTTCCGGAGGTGTCCTGAATACCGACGGATGAGCCGCAGCCGTGGAGTGGAGCCGGCGGATGTTTCACGCTCGTAGAGCGTATCCCGCTGCAGGGAAGGTTTTATGAGGAAGTGCCGTGCCGATGGGGGCGGACCGTTCATTCGCCTTTGCCGCCACGGCGTGTCGAGACCGGAGAACGGTATGGCAACAGGGGAGGCCGGGCGGTGCGGTTATGGACTTGTTTGAAGGGTTCCTAATCTTTTCGCCGTTTTTTATTAAAAATTATGAATCGTTATTGAATTAAAAAAAAGCTATACTTTTGTGTTATCGAAATAACAGTTATTTGTGTAACAGATA
>VOFC01003591.1_pt1 | contig 33094 bp, 60 predicted proteins | sample 5384161 | NCBI WGS metagenome assembly VOFC01 (sample SAMN12384722, study PRJNA508395) | human gut metagenome | isolation source: healthy gut B | host: Homo sapiens
AAAAGATAAAGTTGCAAGTGTTGCAAAAGTAAGAAAAGCTTCTGCAGAAATTGACGGAGAGCAGGTAGAAATCTCTGATGGAGAAGAACCTGAAAGTGAAGCGTCAGACAATTCAGAGGAATCATAGATTCAGGGGAAGAAGAAGTAATTCTACTTTAGAAATAGAGGAAGAAAAGCTGATCGCACGACAGAAAAAAACTGCCGTGCGATTTTCCTTTTAAAAAGAAAAAGATTGGTGTATGATAACATCAAAGACAAATAAAAAGATCAGAGTCGGGATAAGAGCGGCAGTGCAGAAAAAGTAATTTAGACAGAGGGGGCGAAAATATGAAGAAGAAAGAGCAGAAAAAGTTCTGATCCAAAAGGAATGACAGTAGGAATGATATTTCTTCTTTTACTGGCGGCAGAAGGATGTCAGAAAAAGATACCTCAGTGACAGATCCGTTGGATTCAATATAAAGCAGGAAGAAACACAGAAAAATACAGATCAGAAAAATGAAGATTCTGATACTGAAAAATCAGATCAGAATAAAAAAGGATGAGTCTTCATCTGCAGAGGATAATGTAGATAATGAAGAGAAGGTTGACGATCAGAATCTGGAGAAGGTTGCATTTTTAACTTATGAGGAAATACTGTCAGATGAAACTTCTATTTATGATGAGGATCAGTTAAAAAAGCAAAAGAAGTATTGGAAAATGGAACTTATGAAAATGCCTCAAATACCGTTATAAAGGATGGTTCTTTTATTTGGGTGATGATTCCGCAGGATTCAGGTATGCAGAAGACCTATTATCTTGTGTGTAGATCAGAAGATGCAGGAAAATCATGGGAATATATGCAGGAAGAGTATGCGGTGACAGCCGGGATTGACGATATCTGTTCCAAAGATGGATTTATTTTTCTGACATCGGGTTCGGGAATGAACTGGTCGAAACTTGAAATTTTTGCTGAAAACGGAAATAAAAAAGATACAGGTTATGACCGTGAAGAAATTCTTCCTGAAAAGTATCAGTTGCTGGCGGAGAGAGCGTGTGCAAAAATTAAAAAAAAGTTGATACTAAAAAGAAGCAGATAGAACTGGAATGGTATGGAGTTGAAAATCAGAAAGAAGCATTTTTAACAGAGAAGTTATCCTTTAGTGGTAAAAATATAGAATTTGATTCAAAAGTAGAGGATTACCCTGCGTACCGTGAACAGGAAGAAAAGACAGGATATACTTTTGCAAAGGCAGATTCTGAAGTACTGAAAGAAGAGGATCTCAGAAAAATTTACGACCAGGAGAAATTGATCGGTGAGGTTTCTCCTGCGTATTCAATCCGAATTGCGATTAATGAAATTTATGCCAGAAAAGGATATGATTTTACAGGTACGGCTTATGAAAATTATTTCAGTCAGAAGAGCTGGTATGCTCCGGTAAAGGGAAAGATCGTGCAGGAGTCGGAAATTAATCAGTACGAAAAAGAAAATATCGATTTACTCGTAAAACTGGAAAAAATTATAAATAAATGGTAAAAAAAATGGTTGGAAAAGAGACTGACCGTTGAGAAAAAAATAAACGGCATCCGCAGTAAAATGTGGATGTCGTTTTTTTCACTTATCCAATCTGATTAAAAGTAAGAAAAAAAAAGTTTATAGTGTGGATAAACCGGGCAGAGGTTGAAGATAACTGTTCTGAAAAAATCAAAGGATGTGGAAAACGTATGAAAAAATTGTGGAAAATAAAAAAGTGGAGTTCTGCAGTATTTCAAAGCATAGGAAAAAGTTCCAGGGAATAAAATAGAGCAAGGAGTAGTCATGGAATATGAGGAACGGGAAAATGAAAAGAAGATTACAGGACTGATCCTGCATTTTTTCGCAAGGGCAGTGGTTGGAATGATGTTGATATTTATAATAAATCAGTGGGTGCTTCCGGCTGATTCTTCAATTAATGTGGGATTAAATCCTGTCTCCTTTTTTGACATCCGGAACCCTTGGTATTCCTGGGTCTGCCTGCTTTACGGAATTACTTTCTATCAGATTTTGTGAGATTTTAACAAAAAGTAATTTTTTTGAAATCAGGGACTGGACAAACGAAAAAGGCTGTATATAATGCGTCTTACACGACAGGCAATCACCTGTTGTCGCACCGGTTGAAGGGGAAAGACCGGTGTCTCTAAGTGCCGGAAGTGGACATCCGGCAGCTTTTATCTTTATTCGATGCTGCAGGTTCGCAGCAGTAATTCAAGTTATGATATGTGAAAAAGCAGAGGAAAGGAGTGGTCAGGCTCAATTTGTAATCTGCGATGTTCAGAGAGAATATGCAGAAAATCTGATGAACATTATTTCGGAAAAATTAAAAGAGGAGTATCAGTTTCACCTCTTTTGGAATCTTCAGCAACTGAAAGAGTTTTCAGAGAAGATGCCGATCAGCAGACTTCTTATAGCGGAGGAATATCCGGTAGAAAAGAGAAAAGAGATTTTAGCAGAAAATCGTTATCTTCTGACGGGAAAAAAAGGAGTCAGGAAAAAGAGCGGGAAGGAGAATATGACTGGTTTCAGGAAGAAGTTCCGGTTTACAGATATCAGAGTGCAGAGATCATTTTGCAGAAAGTAACCGGCAGGATGGAACTGAAAGAAAAGTGGTAGCGGATACATCGGTACGAGGGATGATCGGAGTTTATTCGCCGATCCATCGGATCGGAAAGACCAAATTTGCTATTCGTACTGCGAGGCAGTTGGGAAGAAGTGTCCCGGTATTATACCTGAACCTGGAAGGGAACTCAGGAGATAATTACTATTTTCAGAACAGGGAAGGAAATGACCTTGGAGACCTTTTGTATTATATGCGGCAGGACAATATGAATCTTGGCTTGAAGCTTGTCGGTATGATCAGGCAAAAGGCGGAGTGGATTATATCCCGGCGATCAGAAATGAACAGGATTTCAGGAATGTGGATCGTGAAGAATGGCTGCGTCTGGTTGAGGCAATTCTGGAAAAAAGTATTTATGAGATCCTTCTTCTGGATCTTGGGGACAGTATCAACGGACTTTATCAGATACTGGAAAATTGTGGAAGAATTTATACACCGTATATTGACGAGGGAATCGCAAAGGCAAAGCTGGATCAATATGAAAAGAGTCTGCGGATTTCCGGTCATGGAGAAATTCTTTCCCGGACAGTGAAAAAGAGGATTGGACGAACCAAAATGCAGGAACGGTATCTTCCAGGAAAAAGAGGGAGGCTCAGAAAGATGAATGAAAGAAGGGCTGAACTGATTTATGGACAGGTGTTGCAGCGGATGGATATGACCAGAGAGACCGGAGATGAGGAACTTCAGGAACTGATCCGTATGACACTGGAAGAAGTTTCAGAAAAAGAATATCTGCCGTTGAATGAAAAAGATTGAATTGAGCAGGGAACTATTTCATGCATTCAGAAAGCTGGATATCCTTCAGGAATTACTGGAAGATCCGAAAATTACAGAAATTATGGTGAATGGAACGGATCATTTTTTTATGAAAAAAGGCGGGCGGTTGTTTCGGTCAGAACGAAAATTCATGTCAGAAGAAAGGCTGGTTGATGTGATCCAGCAGATTGTAGGTGAGGCAAACCGGTATGTTAGTGAGGCTTCACCTATCGTGGATGCAAGACTGAAAGATGGATCCCGTGTCAATGTAGTCATGAAACCGGTGGCGGTAAACGGACCGATCCTTACGATACGAACATTCCCGGAAGAACCATTGACGATGAAGAAGCTGATCGACTGTGGAAGTATGACAGAAGAAGCGGCACAGTTCATCAGAAAATTGGTTATTGCAAAATATAATATTTTCGTGAGTGGAGGAACGGGTGCAGGAAAAACTACATTTTTGAACGCAATGTCGGATTTTATACCGAAAGATGAGCGAATCATAACGATTGAAGATAATGCGGAAATGCAGATCAGAGGAGTGGAGAATCTTGTGAAACTGGAAGCGAGGGGAGCAAATCCGGAAGGAGAAGGAGCTGTGACGATCAGAGATCTGATCCGCTCGGCCCTGAGAATGAGACCGGACAGGATCATTGTAGGAGAAGTCCGTGGAGATGAAACGGTTGATATGATTTCATCTGCCATGCTGAACGGACATAGTGGGTCAATGTCCACAGGACATGCAAATAATCCTACTGATATGCTTCACAGACTGGAGACGATGATGTTGATGGGGATTGATCTTCCTTTAGCGGCAGTTCAGAGACAGATTGCTTCGGCACTGGATATTATTATCCATCTCGGAAGGTTAAGAGATAAAAGCAGAAAAGTACTACAGATTACAGAAATTGAAAAATATGAGTCTGGCAAGATTCATACAAGGACTTTATATGAGTTCAGGGAGGAGGGAATGGAGCATGGAAAAATTAAAGGAAGACTTATGAAAGTGGCTGAGCTGTCGAATCAGGAAAAGCTCATGGCTGCAGGATATAAAGAAGCATGAATATCTGATTGGTCTTGCAAAGAGTACGGTTATTTTCGGACTGATCCTGTATTTATTTTATGAGTCATTTCTGCCCGGAATCATCCTTTTCCCGGTCTGGGGATTTTACATGAAAGAGTGGCTGGAAGAAATGACGGACAAAAAAGAAGAAGAATTTCGGGTTCAGTTTAAAGACAGTATTCAGATTATGGCGGGAGCTTTAAAAGCCGGATATTCAGCAGAAAATGCGATCAGAGAAACCTGCCATGACTTAAAGCCAATGTACAAAAAGTGAGTCAAGGATCATCAAAGAATATGAGATTATGATACGAAAATTAAAAATCCATATACCGGTAGGACAAGTACTGAGTGAATTTGCTGAAAATGTAGAGCAGGAAGATGTAGATAACTTTGTGACGGTTTTACTACTGCCCAAAAAAAGTGGTGGGGACAGTATTGTGATTATCAAAGATGCGGTAAAAGTCATCAGTGAAAAGATGGAGACCGAGAAAGAGATTCAGACAATGATCGCATCAAAAAACTGGAGTTTGAAATTATGAGCATGATTCCCTTTGGAATGATCGGGTATATGAAGCTGACTTTTGGTGATTTTCTAAAGGTACTGTATGGGAATCCTGCAGGGATCATTGTGATGAGTATCTGCCTTGCTTTATATTTTACAGCGTATATATGGGGAAGGAAGATGATCAAAATTGAAGTTTGAAAAGAAGACAGTTTACAGAGCAGGCAGTATTTTCATTGTCTCTGTTGTCATTAGTATTGCTGTATTTCTGAGTGACCGGGGAGCAGGATTAGAAAGAAATCAAAATGGACAGGTGGTACTTTTGCGTGAAGAACACGGAAAGGGAAATAAGACAGAAGAATTGGAGGCGAAAATAGGAAATGACTGTGAAAAGATACAGATCGATCTATCAGAACAGGAATATAGTGAGACTGAGATTGCAGATGTATTTCGGGATGCGGAACAGAAACTTGAACAGATGATTCTTGGGAAAAATACAAGTCTTGATGAAGTGAGATCAGATCTGAATCTGTTCAGTTCCATTCCTGACACGGGAATTTCGATTGAATGGGATTCTGATCGTCATCAAGTAATAGACAGTCAGGGAACTATCTTTCAGGATGATCTGACAGAGGACGGAACATTAGTGAAGCTGACTGCAAAGTTGAAGTATAAAGAACAGAGCGAAAAAAATATGAATTTTATGTTCGGATATTTCCGGCAAGGGAAAGCAAAAAAAAAAAATAGTGGGGAACTTAAAGAGGCTGTTCAGAAAGAGGAAGAAGATACCAGGACAGAAAAATATTTAATCTTACCGGATGAAATCAATGGAACAAAAATCACCTGGAGTCATGAGAAAAATTCAGGAACTGTCGGAATCCTTTATAGCCGGGGGCGGGGCAGCAGTGATGGTCTTTGTATCAGAGAATCAGAAAAAGAAAGAAAAAAAAAAGAGAAAGTGAAGAGATGAGAAGGGACTATCCACAGATCATAAACCGGTTCAGCCTGTATATCGGAGCGGGATGTCCGTAAAGAAATGCATGGCAGCGTATCACAGAAGATTATAGAAAAAATAAGGAGCGTACAGGGGGAGAAGAAAAGCTTATGAAGAGATGATTTATACAGAAAATCAGATGAAAAATAAAGCGGCAGAGTCGGAGTGTTATGAAGAGTATGGAATCCGGTGTGGATTGTCTGTGTATCGTAGATTTGGTACACTGCTGTCCCAAAATCTGCGTAAAGGATCAAAGGGATTAAGCGAGTTATTGAAAAGAGAAACCGGGGAAATGTTTGAAGAAAGAAAAAGCAGGCAAGAAAGCTTGGAGAAGAGGCGGGAACAAAGCTGATGATTCCATTATTTATGATGCTGGCAGTTGTATTTATTATTGTGATAGTTCCGGCATTTTTACAATCCAGATTTAAGGTCAGTAAAAAGCAGTGATATAAGAATAGACAGGCAGCAATATAAGAATGAACAGGCAGTGATACAGGAATGGATAGGTGGTGATACTAAAATGGATCATTCGTGCAATAGCAGGAGCAGAAGAGAAAACTATGTAAAATGCAGATGAACGGAGGAAAATACAGATGAGAAATGTTGTTGGTGAAATGAAGCAGAGAATGCACCCGAAAATAGAACGGTTTACTACAGGTTGTAAAGCATTGGGTGAATCTAAAAAAAAAAGACAACTGGTGGGAATGCTTGCAGGGAAGGAGTATGTATCAGGAATTACGGTAATAGAACTGGTATTGATCCTGGTGATCATTATTGCTCTGCTTGTTATTTTTAAGGAGCAGTTGATTGATCTGCTGAATACTATTTTTGAAAAGATTACATCAGAGAGTTCCGGGATCTGAGATGAAGAAAGGAGAAATCACGGTCTTTCTGAGTCTGACGGTTGTGTTGCTGGTGTCTTTTTATTTTAGGAATGATGAATGCAGCGAATATCCAACTGATGAAAAATCAGGCAAGAATTGATGTAGACAGTGCGTTGTATTCTTTGTTTGGAGAATATCAGACAGATTTGCTGGAAGAGTATCATATTTTCGGTATAGAGGAAACTTATGGAACGGGAAATCTGCAGGAAGAAAATCTGCAGGAAGAAAATCTGCTTAGACGAATGCACTATTTTGGAACGAAAGGAATCGTACATGAGATAAAAGGAATCCAGTATCTGACAGATCTTGATGGCATGGGATTACGGGAGCAGATCATTACATATATGGAACAGAAATACGGGATTGAGTATGCACGTAATCTGGCAGGTATGACTGGAGAATGGGAAGAAGTTGAAATTCAGGAAAAGGAAGCGAAAGAAAATCAGAATCAGTCAATAGAAGAGATGAAGCAGATGTCTGAAGAGATGGAGAAAGATCATCAGGAGGAGATAGAAAATCCTTTTTGACTGCATAGAGGAGATAGAAGCAAATGGGATCATTTCTTATGTGCTGCCGAAAGATAAAGGTTGTCAGGCAAAGAGATAAATCGGGACAGGCAGGTATCCGTGAGAATAAGAGTTGCAGGAAGAGGAAATTTTCCAGCAAGAAAAAATCTGAGTGGGACAGAGGAACGACTTTTTATTTAATGAGTATGTCCTGAAAAATTTAGAGAATGCAGCGGGAAGAGAAGCGGAACCAGATGAGTTGGAAGATCAGGCGGCTGTGAGTGATGGAAATAAAATCTATCAGGGAGAGGAAAAAAAGTCTGGATTATGAAGTGGAATATCTTCTTGCAGGAAAAAAATCAGATAAAGAAAATCTTGAATCGGTTTTAATGAAACTCTTTCTGATCCGAATGGGAGTGAATTATATCTGTCTGCAAAAAAGACAGTGGAAGAAAAGCTGAAGCGGAAGTGCTGGCTGTAACAATCTGTACGTTACTGCTTATGCCGGAAGGGACAGAAGTTGTAAAAGCAATTAATTTTAGCTGCCTGGGCAGGTGGTGAAAGTGTTGCAGATCTGAGAACGCTTCTCGCAGGTCAGAGGGTACCGGCAATTAAGACTTCGGAGAACTGGGTGTGTCCCTCGCAGAACTTCCATTGATTTTGAGCAGTGACAAGAGAGCAGAGGTCAAAAAACGAGAAAAAGGATTATCCTACAAAGATTATCTGCGGATACTGCTGTTCCTGAAAGATACAAAAGAAGTGACCATGAGACTGGCAGACCGAATTGAAGAAAATATCAGAAGCCTGCCGGAAAAAGAATATTTTCGCATAGATCAGTGCGTCACGAAGCTTGAAATAGAAAATAAAGTGACTGTATATGGAGATATATCCTATACATTTCCTGCTTATTTTGGATATCAATAAATCGAACCGATTTACTATAAACAGTCATACGGATTTACATAGGTTCATAGAGATTATCCCCGGTGCAGATGTCCTTTCCGACACCCATTTTTTAAAGTACTGACGATGAGTCGGTACAGTCTTATCCGTACCCCTCATACGGAAACCTCACAAATTTATAGAAAGGAAAAACTGCGATGATAAAGCTGAATAAAGATAGCAACAGTCCAAAAATGGAAAGGGCATCTGCACCGGGGATAAAAGTAAAAAAATATAATATAAAAGGAATCATAACGATAGAAGCAGCACTTGCAATTCCACTATTTCTTTTTGCAGTAATCTGTCTGATCTATCTGATAGAAGTGCGGAATATCAGACTGGTACTTCATAATGCATCACAGAGTGCGGCAAAAGAAACGGTAGAAGATCTGGCTGTTTTGCCTGTATTTAATTCCGTAAAGATGCAGCAGAAGATAATAAAAATATCGGGGAAGAACGACTGGAAAGAAGTCTTCTTGATGGTGGAACTTCTGCAATAAGCTGTTGGAAATCTTATTATGATATGGTGCATGGAGAGGTAAATATTTGTGTGGAGTATAAAGTGAAACTTCCAATCCCTCTACCAGGAAATTATTCTGCAAAATATGCAGAAAATATAAAAATGAGTGCGTGGAATGGATATCAGGATGGAGAAGATACAGAAGGAGAGGAAGAACTGGTCTATATAACAGAACTTGGTACAGTATGGCACAGGAGTGATACGTGTCCTTATCTGCAATTATCAATCCAGTATGTGCCATACACGGGACTTGGCAATATGAGAAATGAAAGCGGAGGCAGATATCATGCGTGTGAACGGTGCGTGATTGGAACAACTATGACCGGAATCTATATTACGCAATACGGTGACAGATATCACAATTCGTTGAATTGCAGTGGATTAAAAAGAACGATACGGACAATAAAAAAATCTCAGACAGCAGGAAAAAGAGGCTGTTCCAAATGTGCATCAGAATAGAAAAAGAGGGGTCAACAGTGCATCAGAATAGAACCGGAATCATTAAAAGTCAATGTAAGATGCTGAAAACAGAGGAAGAGCTAAAGCATTTAAAATTGGGGAAAGGAGTCAGAAAAGTATATGAAATATGGAGGTCTGGTGGGAAATGTGATAATGGGAGTGTATTTGATATCACTTTCTTATTCGGATATGAAAAGAAGAAAACTAAGTGTTGGAGTGATTGTATTGGGATTTCTTTTCGGCACTGGTTTTTCAGGCAATTACTGGTATCGAATCATGGAGAGCTGTTGCAGGAGGAATTTTAACAGGGTTTCTTTTTATGGGAATCAGCAGACTTACAGAAGAGAAGATCGGATATGGAGACAGTCTTCTGATTATTGTACTCGGTACTTTCCTTGGAATGTGGAAGTTACTGATATTACTTTTGGGAGCGTTTGGACTGGCGGCAGCAGTATCAATTCTGTTGATGATAAAAAGAAAGTTTACGAGAAAAGTATGATCCCATTTGTCCCATTTCTTACAGTTGCATATATGGGTGAGATGCTAGGAGGATGCTGAGTGGAGGAGTCTGAATCAATGGGATATGTATCAGGGAGTACGGTTGTTGAGATGTCTTATATTATGCCACTGATTCTGTTGATGTTTGTTCTGATCATCCATACAGTCTTTTACTTCTATGACAGGGCAGTCTTAAATGGAGCAGCCGCAGAAACGGCAGTTCTGGGAGCTGAACTGGAGCGGAGACATGGAGCAGAGGAGGAAAATCTGAAAGAATTTTTTTGAAGAGAGAACTTCGGGAAAACTGATTCTTATGACAGATCCATCAGTGGCGATCACCCGGACAGATAACAAGATTCAGGTGACTGCAATGGTACAGAAAGGAAGATTTGAACTGGAAGTCAGGCAACGGGCAGTAATCGTAAATCCGGAGGAGAAGATCAGATGGATAAAATAAAGTCACAGAAGCAATTGAATATACAGACTGAGGATCGGTGGGATGCATCCTGTATTCATGTGGATGTTCCCAGTTTACAGAAAGAAGATTACCAGCTTCCAGATGCTTCCAGAATAATCGGATCAGAGGACTGCTGGAATTGTCGGTGACAGGGCATGAAGAGGGTAGTCGGTATACTTATAAGACTTTGAATGGTGCATCATTGGAAGAACGATATCGGATGGAGGCGATGGAAAAAAAGGAAATTCTGGAATTAACGGAGCAGTTACTTTCACTTGGAGAAAAGTGAAAGAGTATCTTCTTGATCCCAACAGGATCTTGCTGATGCCACAATGCATTTTTAAGATCAGAGGAGAATACAATTTTTGTTATTTGCCGATTGAATATCAAAGTTTTTGTGAGGCATATCATGGACTGACAGAATTTTTTGTGAAAAAAATCGATTACAAAGATATAGGAACTGTATTTTTGACCTGTATGCTCCATAAAGAGACGATGAAGAATACCTATGATCTGAAAGAGATTCTAAAAAAATACAGAGAAGAAGCAGGTGAAATCTCTCTGGCGGAAAAAAAGAACAGAACAGAAACTGGATATTTTTGTAAATGAGGAAGGTGAAGAAGAATTATTTCCGTTGGAACATCCCCAAAAGCAGGAGATGGTATGCGAAAAAAAAAAGAAGTATGGATTTTTTAAAAAATTTGGAAAGAAAATAAAAAAGTGGATACTGGGGGGATTGGGATGATCTGCTCACAGAGGCAGAAAATAAAACTGAAATGTGAATTTCTTGAAGAAAATGTGGACAACTTTTCAGAAACCTGCCTATAATGTAAAAAAGTCAGGTGAAAAGAGGCATAAATATGAGAAAACCGAAGGCAGTCTGTACTGTCGGACTGATTATAGTGAATATCGCAGTCTTTATGGTATTAAGTTTACTGGGGGATACTGAAAATGGATATTTTATGCTCCATCATGGAGCAATGTATGAACCGATGATATTGGAGAATCAGGAATATTACCGCTTTTTTTACTTGTATGTTCCTGCATTTTGGAATCCAGCATCTGCTGAATAATATGGTCATGCTGGGAGCTTTAGGATGGCAGTTAGAACCGGTAATCGGAAAAGTAAAATATCTGTTGATTTATTTTATCAGTGGACTTGGAGGCAGCGGTCTGTCTTTTGCATGGAACGTTATGCATGAAGAGCAGAGTGTATCGGCAGGAGCATCCGGTGCGATTTTTGGATTGATGGGAGCATTACTGTATGTTGTGATTGCCAACAGAGGAAGGCTGGGTGATCTTTCAGGAAAAGGTATGATGCTGATGGTCCTTCTTGGTCTCTATTGCGGAATGATCAGTACCGGTGTTGATAATCTTGCCCATATAGGTGGTCTGGTCTGCGGATTTATCCTGGCACTGATTCTGTATCGTAAAAAGAAAAAGCCTGCTTATACAGCCGAGTGGATTCGGCAGTCAGCAGGCGATAACTTATAGAAAATTTAGATCGGGAGGGAGACAGTAAAGGTTGTCCCAGGGCCTTTTTGGACTCAAAAGAGAGCGTCCCTTTATGGGCTTCAATAATTCTTTTTTGAAACGGCAAGTCCCAGTCCTGTTCCACCGGGTTTGTGAGTGATGAAAGGTTCAAAGATCGTTTTCTGAAGATCTTCTGGAATACCGCACCCGTTATCTTTACAGCGGATCACGATCCGGTCATCTATGCGGTCGGCAGTGAGCCGGATCTTTCGGTAAGACTGCTCCATAACCGCATCTTTGGCATTGCGGAGAAGATTTAAAATAACTTCTTCCAGTTTAATCTTGTCACCGGTGAAACTCCCCATATCAGGCATGATGCGGGAGGTAAATTCAATGGGATGTACAGACTGTTCTGATTCAAGTGAAATTGCAAAGGAGACTGCAATATTTTTTAATAACTGTTCGATGGAAAAGACAGAAAGATGAAGTGTATTTCCATTGTTGTAATCAGAAAGTTCATTTAGTAAACTGCACATAAAATCAACATCATCCATGGTCTGCTTCCAGTTGAAAAATTCTTTTACTTCAGGATGTTCCAGTTCCATTATCTGTAGAGAGGAAGAAATTAAAGTAAGTGGATTTCGTATTTCGTGAGAGATCAGGGAGACAGCTTCCTGATGATTTTTCAGAAGCTGGGTAATGATCTGACGGGCATCTTCATTCGTTTCCAGTAAGTGGTTCATCTTGTTGATATCTATATTGGTAAGCATGAGTAAGTCCCTCACTTTCTAAAAATAATCAGAAATAAAGATTTCTGACGGACTATTCTAACATTGGATAATTGAAAATGCAAGAAAAATCGTTCGACCTTTTTCGACCGAAAAAATAAGTCTGTGTGTGAGAAAAATCACTTCTCTTTTGGTAAAAAATAGTCTATACTACTTGTGAATACCGACGAGAAAGAGGATGAAATAAATGAGGGATGAGAACTGTATTTTTTGTAAAATAGCAGCAGGCGAGATTCCTTCCGCCACACTTTATGAAGATGATGATTTCAGAGTAATTCTGGATCTTGGACCGGCGACAAAGGGACATGCACTGATTCTTCCAAAGAATCACTATCGTAATTTATATGATATTGATGATGAGGTAGCATCAAAGGCAATTCTTCTGGCTAAGAAGATGATTACGAAGCTGACAGATGTACTGAATTGTGATGGATATAATATTGTCCAGAATAATGAAGAAGCAGCAGGTCAGACGGTGTTCCATTTTCATATGCATATGATCCCGAGATATAAGAATGACAATGTGGGACTCGGATGGCATATGGGTGAACTGTCAGAAGCAGATAAAAATGAGATCTTAGAAAAATTGAAATGATACCGGAGAAGATATGTTAACAGGAAATCGTGAATTTAACGAGAGTTATGAGAATTATAAAAATCTCATCCTGAGAACGGCATATACTTATTCAGGCAATCGAGAGGCAGCAGAGGACATTACACAAGAGACTTTTCTGAAATTGTATATAGGATACGACAGCATGAAGAAAGAGAATATCCCTTCATGGCTGTATACCACTGCGAAAAAATATGGCATTAAACTATAAGAAAAAGGCAAAGTGGGAAGTATTGGCGATGGATGATGATGAGAGTGCTGTGCCAGAACCAGGTACAAAAAGCACAGAGGATGAATATCTGGAAGATGAACTGAAAAGAAAAACGGAACGTACTTCATAAGAAGATCAGTGAGGAAATGAATAAAAAAAGAATCCACGATGGTATGAAGCAATGGTTCTTGTTTACTATATGGATATGCCTCAGGTGAAAGTGGCAGAACTGATGGGTGTCAATCTGAGAACACTGCACAGTCTGCTACATAGAGCAAAGAACTGGATAAAGAAAAATTATAAAGTCGAATATGAAGAAATGAACCGGGAAGACTGATAAAGATACTTTAAGACTTCCCGGTGGATTGGAACAGAAGTAAAATTAAGAAACTTCTTCAATCAGCTTGATGATCGTACCGATGGAATCCTGCTGACCGGAGTTCTTCATGGAATTTATGAAAGTAGTACGGTTTTCATACAGATTTTTTACAGCAGCCAGGAGAGTTTCTTTTTGTAAGCTGTTCTTCTTCAAGAACCAGGCTGAATCCCTGACGTTCAAAAAAGAACGTGCATTGAGAATCTGATCACCGCGGCTTGCATTGGCAGACAGCGGGATGAGAAGGTTTGGTTTATGAAGTGCAAGCAGTTCACAGATTGCATTTGCTCCGGCTCGTGATATAACGATATCAGCGAGTGCGAACAGATTGCGGAGTTCATTTTGATGTATTCAAACTGACAGTAGCCTTCAACATCCTTTAAGGATTCATCCATCTTGCCTTTTCCACAAAGATGGATGATCTGAAAGTCTTTTAAAAGCTCAGGCAGTGCTTCACGTACAGCATTATTTACTGCTACAGCTCCGAGACTTCCACCGATAACGAGGATAACCGGTTTGTCGGATGTGAAGTGGCACATATCCATTGCTGCAATCTTATTTCCAGACAGAAGTTCCTGACGAATCGGAGAACCTGTAAGGACTGCCTTACCTTCTGGAAGAGATTTGAGCGTCTCAGGAAAATTACAGCAGACTTTGGCTGCTGAAGGAATAGCAATTTTATTAGCAAGACCCGGCGTCATATCAGACTCATGAATGATAACCGGTACTTTGCAGCGTTTCCCGGCAAGTACAACGGGAACAGATACAAATCCTCCTTTGGAGAAGATAACATCAGGCTTTAACTGTCTGATCAGTTTATGGGCTTCACGAAAGCCTTTCAGTACACGGAATGGATCAGTAAAATTCTGTACGCTGAAATAGCGTCGTAATTTTCCAGAAGAGATTCCGTGATAAGGGATACCGAAAGGTTCAATAAGTTCCTTTTCGATTCCCGTATAAGAACCAATATATTGGATATCGTATCCGAGTTCCTTAAGACGAGGAAGAAGGGCGATATTTGGAGTGACATGTCCGGCTGTACCACCACCGGTCAGAATGATTCGCTTCATTATGGATAACCTCCTAATTATTGAATTTAGACTATTTTCATATTAATCTTATTTGAAAAAATGTCAAGATAAAAAGAAGGTGTGATGGTGGACGAGAAGAAGGAAGTTTGCACGTCTACAAAGAGACGGAAAAGGTGTAAAGAATGAAGAATCTGAAAAAATTGTCATTGGAAGATGAAATTAACAGAGAAGCGGAAGAAATAGAGAAAAAAGGTAAAGGAGAATAAAGAAATTGAGGGAATGACTGTATCCGAGGATATGGAGACTGCCCTGTTCAATAAGATACAAGAATATGAATACGATAAGAGATTGAAGAAAGTAGTCTATCGTAAGAAGAAGCGGACATATGTGATCGGGGCGATTGCTGCAATTATCATTTTGATTTGTGGCAGTGTTATGACCAGTGTAGGAAGTAAATCCTATGTGAAAGTGTTGTGGGAACGAATTAATGGGGATGAAAGTTCTAATATCATTAATGTAGAAGATATGGATTCAAAGAAATCAAAGGATGTTGATGAAGGAACAGTTTATAAAGAACTTGCTAAAACCTTTGGAGATTATCTTTTAAGAATGGGATATCGTCCGAAAGACATGCAGTTGATTCGATATTCAATTGATGTGGAACAAAGAAAAGGTACATTATTTTATCAATATAATGATGAAATTGTGAGATATTCAATGTATTTAAATGATGATGATTCTTCTTTTGGTCAGAAAGAGGTAGACACAAAAGTCTAAGGAATATAATTATAAATGTGAAGAATTTATTGCGGATGTAAAAGAGTATACGGTTGAAGAAACTAAGCAGAAGCGATATGTGGCAGATTTTGAGTATATGGGAATTCATTATCAGTTAAAAGGTTGCCTTCCGAAAGAGGAATTGGAAGAAATTTTAAAAAATTTAATTTTTTTCTAAAAAACGCGTAAGTTTTTCCGAGTTCAGTTGTTTATATATACAGAAGGGCAAGGAAAAGAACATGAAAAAAAAATTTTATCAGTAATGAGCAGTCTGGTAATGGCTGGATGCATCTTAGGAACATCATCCGTTGCGGTTAACGCTCAGGAAAATGAAAAGATAGTTGATGGTTCCGCACTTACCACAAATGATACTTCAACAGGAAGAACAGAAAATGGAATGGAGAGAGGAATCCATCTTATGGATGGTGAATGCTCCATTTCCAAAGCAGGAATTTCAAGAGTCTATTGTTATGGATCAACAACAGCAAATCATGAAGTGGATAAACTTGCAGTGATTGTAAGAGTAGAACAGTGTGAGGAAGACAGTGATGACTGGGGACAGGTTGACTGGTTTGTAGAAATGAAAGAAACTGACTATTTCCTGTGTATGCAACAAAAAAACAGTTACGGTAGACCGTGGATATTATTACCGCGTATGGGCAAGTCATATTGTGAGAAAAGGTGATGACCCTGTAGAGGAAACTTATTCATATACAGACGGTATCAAAGTGCCATAACTATAACTATTCTATTTATTTATAAGCAACAAAAGAATATCAGGAAATCCTAAGAGATTTCTTGAGTTCTTAAAGCAACCGCTTTGGTGATGTACATTTAACTCATTAACTATTAACAAAAAATAAATTTTTAGAGTATGAGAACCGTTCTTTAATTAGGAAACACCACAAGATTTCCAGTACAGGACATAGCGACTGCTTTCAGAGCTCAAGGGAAAGCGAAAAGAAGGACTAGGGAAAAGACAGGAAAGGGCGAGTAGTCTTGAATCCAACATTGGATACCTTCCAGTCTGGAAATTGCTTCATCTACATCCATTCCTTCAACCAGATGGGAAATTCCCTGAAGGTTTCCATTACATCCACCAACAAAGAAACATTGTGGATCTTATTATCCTCAATATCAAAATGGTGCTGGGAACGCCCCCATCTTTTTACCTCCAATCATCTGAATGATGTTGGGGTCAAAGGCCCCCAACAATGATGCCAACGGATTGGGCTCTCAAGGTCATTCTACCACCAGTGTGCAAGCACACGTGGTTTCAGACCTTTGCCCCTGACATCATCTGAATTATAGCAAATAAAAAAAATAAAAATACAATCGTGTATTATTTTTTCGGGTGTATTCTCTTTAAACCGACATTTTCGGGAAAGAAATATGAAGGAAGAATCTGAACCTGAGAATGTATACAGATCAATCATCAAAGCTGATTTTTATGGTACGTGCCGCTGAACTGGCAGGTGCTTTTTTGGCATTTTTCGCATGGAAGTGTAGAAACTTGTAGAACGTTTTTTGCAGGACAGGCATGAAAAGTTAGGCTATAATATGCACAAACCCAATCGTACATGACCGTGCATCTGTGAACTCTGTGGGTTATGGAAAGTGGGAAAAAAATTAGGAGGGTTGGCTATGATAGGAGAAGTAATAGCGAATACGAATGTCATTCGATATCTGATGGCAGCGATGGGCATACTGGGAGTGATTGCAAAACTTGTAAATCAGGTAACGCTGAATCGGTTGATCCGGGCAGCAGGAACAATGTCCAAGAGTACACACCGACTGATAAAGCTTGTGAAAGCAAAATATGAACATGCATGTATGGTACATGACACGGTAGAAAATACAGATGCCTTTGTGGAAAAATACATATATGAATACAGAGGCTTTCTTTTTTAAGATCCATACATGGAGACAGATAGAGATTCTGACGGTATGGTTTTCTGGTATATTGGCGTTGTTAGGAGCGTCGGCCGATTATCTTTATTACGGAGCAGTAGAATCCGTTTATCAATATATAGCTGTCGGAGCAGCGGAAATGATTTTATTGGAAGTCATCAGGCGGATGTCGGATGAGCCGTATAAAATCCATGGGGTAAAAATGTATATGATCGATTATCTGGATAATACCCTGTGCAGTCCGGCAGCGAAGACAAAGGGTAACAGAAAAAGAGGAACTGAATGTGATCGCATCGGCAAATTATGGAGCAGCGGAGCAGCCGGAAAAAAAAGGAGGAGACTGTAGCTGCAAAGCCGGAGGTGAAGGAGAGGGAGAAAAAGGTTCAGAACAAAAAAATTGTTCCGAAAGCAGCGTGAGGAACCGGTGGAACTTCCAATCAATATTGAAGGTGAACCACGTCGGGTTGAGCCGCAAATGGAATCAGGTACAGGATATGACAGAGAGTCAGTCAGAGAAAAGGGAACAGAGTCAGGCAGAAAGACGGATTCCATAGCAGGAGTGGAAGTGAATGCGGCGGCAAAAAAGCAGAAGCAAGGCAGGCTGTGAGGGAAGTTCTGAAAGAACGGTTGAATGAGGAAGATAAACCTGCATTAAGGGAGGAGGCGATCCGTCAGATACTGGAAGAATTTCTTGCATAGAGGTGACAATGCAATCCCGTAAAAAGCTGTAGAAAATCATGCAGGCAGTTTCTCGGCGTTTTGTCTGTATGGATACAGGATGGTTTAAAATCAATGCAATCGAGGTTGGTTCTTGTGGCACATTTGCAAATGGGTTATAATAATAGGCAGTTGGGAAATCCGGCTGCCTGATTTATTCTGTTAAGGGGCATTCAGCACTGCGGATTTTGCAGTGCTGAATGGCAATGCTGCTGAAGGAAATATGCATGAAGAAAATATCCATGAAAAAGAATGCCCATGAAGAATAAAGCGAATCATATGAAAGTGTGAAACCAGCAATGAAGGAGGATGCATGAATGTTAAGAATAGGAATGTTGACAAGCGGTGGAGATTGTCAGGCTCTGAATGCAGCGATGCGTGGAGTTGTAAAGGGACTCTGTTCTAAGAGAGATGATGTTGAGATTTATGGATTTAAGGATGGATATAAAGGACTGATCTATGCGGATTTCAGCATGCTGACTTCAAGGATTTTTCAGGAATCCTGACAAGAGGAGGTACGATCCTCGGAACTTCCAGACAGCCGTTTAAGCTGATGCGTGTGCCGGATAAGGACGGACTTGATAAGGTAGAGGCGATGAAAGCATACATATCACAAGCTGAACCTGAACTGTCTTGTGATACTGGGCGGAAATGGAACGCATAAGACTGCCAATCTGTTGCGTGAAGAGGATTGAATGTTGTGACACTTCCGAAGACGATCGACAACGATCTCTGGGGAACGGATATGACATTTGGATTTCAGAGTGCAGTGGATATTGCAACCGATACGATCGACCGGATCCATACAACAGCCACTTCCCACAGCCGTGTATTCATCATTGAAGTAATGGGGCATAAGGTAGGACATGTGACATTGCATGCAGGAATTGCAGGTGGAGCAGACATCATTCTTCTTCCGGAGATCCCTTTATGATATTAAGGCAATCACGAAAGTAATCGACGGACGTACAAAAGCAGGCAAGCCATTTACGATTCTTGCAGTTGCAGAAGGTGCAATTTCAAAGGAAGATGCAAAGCTGAAAAAGAAAGAGTATAAGGAGAAGCTCGCAAAAGAAAATATCCTTCGATTGCTTATGAGCTGGCAGAGCAGATCCAGAAAGAGACGGATAAAGAGGTGCGTATCACCGTTCCGGGACATACTCAGAGAGGTGGATCTCCGTGTGCATATGACCGTGTGTTTGCAACAAGAGTCGGAGCAAAAAGCAGCAGAGCTGATCTTGAATGAAGAGTATGGTTATATGGTTGCCATGCGGAATGGCGAGACGGTGAAAGTTCCACTGGAAGAGGTGGCAGGAAAGCTGAAATATGTTGATCCACAGTGTGGACTGATCCAGGAGGCAAGAACGATCGGCATCAGTTTTGGCGATAAATAAATCTCCAAAGATGTCGGGGGCAAAAGCCCCTGACTATGATACCTACGGATTGTTACGCACTACGTGCTCCCACAATCCTACCCAACATTCGCATATCGTGGTACTTACGCCTCACTTTTATGCTCATATTGGGGCGGGTCACAAGGTCATTCTACCACTAGTGTGCGAGCACACGTGGTGTCAGACCTTTTGACCCTGGTATCATCTCCAAATAATAAATTACAAGAGGTGTAATACATGTCATATACGGCACTATACAGAAAAAATTCCGTCCGGCAGAATTTGAGGACGTAAAAAGGACAGGAGCATATAGTTACAACATTGCAGAATCAGATCAAGGCGAACCGTATCGGGCATGCGTATTTATTCTGTGGGACGCGTGGGACAGGAAAGACAACGGTTGCAAAAAATATTTGCAAAAGCTGTGAACTGTGAGCATCCAGTGAATGGAAGTCCCTGTGGGGAATGTGCGATGTGTAAATCCATTGCAGCAGGCACTTCAATGAATGTGATTGAGATTGATGCCGCATCCAACAATGGCGTGGATAATATCCGTGAGATTCGTGATGAAGTGGCATATTCACCGACAGAAGGAAAATATAAAGTTTATATTATTGATGAGGTGCATATGCTTTCGATCGGAGCTTTCAATGCACTTCTGAAGACACTGGAAGAGCCACCGGAATATGTTATTTTTATTCTGGCAACAACGGAAGTGCATAAGATCCCGATCACGATCCTCTCCAGATGTCAGCGTTATGATTTTAAAAGGATCAGCATTGAAACGATCACTGCGAGGATGCAGGAACTGATGGATACCGAGCAGATCGAGGTGGAGGATAAGGCACTGCGGTATATTGCGAAGGCGGCAGATGGTTCCATGCGTGATGCATTGAGCCTTCTGGATCAGTGTATTGCATTTTATCTTGGACAGAAGCTGACTTACGATCATGTGCTGGAGGTACTTGGGGCGGTGGATACGGATGTATTCAGCAAGCTTTTGAGAAATGTGATCGGAAGGAATGTGGCAGCAGTTCTCGATATTGTGGAGGAGCTGGTCATGCAGGGAAGAGAACTTACCCAGCTGGTCGGGGGATTTCACATGGTATCTGCGGAATTTGCTTTTGGTGAAAACATCTGATAATATAGAGGACGTGTTGGATGTATCTACAGAAAATATGATGCAGTTTAAGGAAGAATCAGATATGATCGAACTGGATATGCTGCTTTCGTTATATCAGAGTATTTTCAGAGCTTTCGGGTCAGATGAAATATGCAACGCAGAAGAGAGTTTTACTGGAAGTTGCATTGATCAAGTTATGTGTTCCTGCGATGGAGACAAATCAGGATACTTTGCTTGACCGGATCCGTGCCGTGGAAGAGAAGGTGGAACAGGGTGCTGGTGTGGCAGAACGGGTTGTTTATGTCAATCGTGATGCCGGTGAGAACAGCCGGGCAGACCGTCTTCCAAAACCGGAACTGCCAAATGCAATCCCGGAGGATGCAGGAAGTTGTGAAAAATTTCCGTGCAATTGCAGATGAGGTTTCCAGGAATGCTCAGAGGTTATCTGAAAGAAAGCAAGACTGAGTCTTGGAGGAGATAACCGTCTGATGATCGTGCTTCCGGACAGTCTTTCAGCCAGCGTGGTCGGACGTGAAGATCATGTTGCAGAACTGGAGGATCTGATCGAGAAGAAGATTGAGAAAAAGGTGTCAGTCGAGGTACGGCATGTAGAAGAAGGCAGACACTTTGAGGATACATTTGTGGACATAGAAAAGAAAATTAATATGAAGATTACAGTGGAGGATTAAATATGGCTAAGCGTGGAGGATTTCCCGGTGGCGGAATGCCGGGAAATATGGCAAATCTTATGAAGCAGGCTCAGAGAATGCAGCGTCAGATGGAAGAACAGCAGAAAGAGCTTGAGACAAAAGAATTTACTGCAACTGCAGGAGGCGGTGCAGTAGAGGTGACTGTGACCGGTAAAAGAGAAGTTACGAAGGTAAAACTGGCGGAAGAGTGTAGTTGATCCGGATGATATTGAGATGCTGGAAGACCTGATCGTGGCAGCGACGAACGAAGCTCTGCGTCAGGTTGAAGAAGAGTCAGGTGCTGCAATGTCAAAACTGACAGGTGGTCTTGGTGGTGGAATGCCGGGGATGTTTTAATGGATTATTACAGTCATCAGATCAGCCGGCTGATTGAAAGAATTTTCCCGTCTTCCGGGAATTGGGAGCAAATCGGCACAGCGGCTGGCATTTCATGTGATCAATATGCCGCTTGATCAGGTGGAAGGACTTGCAAATGCAATCGTGGATGCAAGGAAAAAATGTGCGTTACTGTAAAGAGTGCTGCACATTGACAGATCAGGATGTATGTCCGATCTGCAGTAATCCTGACCGTGATAAGAAGACGATCATGGTAGTTGAGACACCACGGGATCTGGCAGCGTATGAAAAGACCGGAAAATATAATGGAGTCTATCATGTGCTGCACGGTGCTATTTCCCCGATGCTTGGAATTGGTCCAGGGGATATCCGCCTGAAAGAACTGATGCAGCGGTTTCCAGGGGATGTGGATGAAGTGATCATTGCTACCAATTCCAGTCTGGAAGGGGAGACGACAGCCATGTATATCAGCAAACTGATCAAACCTACCGGTATCAAAGTGAGCCGTATCGCAAGCGGTGTTCCGGTCGGCGGTGATCTGGAATATATTGACGAAGTGACGCTGCTTAGGGCATTGGATGGAAGAACAGAACTGTAAAAAACCCCGGAGATGGTCATTAACAGGTTGGATGAGTATCTAATAAAAAATCATTGCATTATTAGTAATAAAATATAAAATCAATCCATGTATAATGAAAGATAAATGTTCTGAAATGATTTGGATAAGGCAGGATTTATGAATCAGATAAATAAATTTTCGGGCTGTTGACCATAGAAAAGAAGCTTTTATAATCGAGACATAAAAAAGGGATTCAAAAATCAAGGAGGAACAAAATGAAGTTTTTTTATCGACACGGCAAATGTAGAGGATATCAAAAAAGCAAATGATATGGGAGTGATCTGCGGAGTTACGACCAACCCGTCCCTGATCGCAAAGGAAGGAAGAGTCTTTGAGGAAGTGATCGCAGAGATCGCCTCCATCGTGGACGGACCGATCAGCGGAGAGGTCAGGGCAACGACAACGGATGCAGAGTCCATGATCAGGGAAGGTCGTGAGATCGCAAAGATCCATAAGAACATGGTCGTTAAGATCCCGATGACTGTGGAGGGACTCAAAGCAGTGAAAGTTCTTTCATCAGAAGGGATCAAGACGAATGTGACCCTGATCTTTACGGCAAACCAGGCACTGCTTGCGGCAAGAGCCGGGGCATCCTATGTATCCCCATTCCTTGGAAGACTGGATGATATTTCTACAAAAGGGATCGACCTGGTAGCAGAGATTGCTGAGATGTTCGATGTGGCAGGAATTGAGACAGAGATCATCGCAGCCAGTGACATAAACGGAAATGATTTCGATGAGATAGACGCAGCCTTCAAGGAGGCAAAGGCAACAAAGGGCATGCCTACAGCAATAATTGCCCATACCGTTAAGGGTAAGGGTGTATCCTTCATGGAGAACAATGTGGGATGGCATGGAAAGGCTCCCGGTGAGGAAGAGCATGCTATAGCTATTGAAGAGCTTGAGAAGGAGGGTGCAGCACTGTGATAGAGAATAAGAGTGTAGCAACCAGAGACAGCTATGGAAATGCTCTGGTTGAATTAGGAAAAGAACATGACAATCTGGTTGTTTTAGACGCAGATCTTGCTGCGGCAACCAAGACAGCAACCTTTAAGAAGGTATTTCCTGAGAGGCATATTGACTGCGGTATCGCTGAGGCCAATATGGCAGGCATTGCAGCAGGTCTTTCAACCTGCGGATATGTTCCGTTCATGAGTTCATTTGCAATGTTCGCAGCAGGAAGAGCCTTTGAACAGATCAGAAACAGTATCGGATATCCACACTTAAATGTTAAGATCGGTGCAACCCACGCAGGTATATCGGTAGGTGAGGACGGTGCAACCCATCAATGTAACGAGGATATCGCTCTTATGAGAGAGATCCCGGGAATGGTTGTTATCAATCCATGTGACGACACAGAGGCAAAGGCAGCAGTAAAGGCCCGGGAACTGAATAAATAATATAATGACCAAAATCTGAATAAGATTTGTCAATCATGATGCAGGGATATGGAAAGAGTGTTGTTCCATATCCCTTTTTCTATATTAGACAGGGATGAATCCACTGTCGGATCTATCCTCCGACAGGATTGCAGAGAGCTTTTGGCATAATATTTTTGATCGAAAACAGATCAAAGGAACTGCTTACAATAACCGTAAGGTTTCAGGAGTCCACAATATTTATCAGTCAGAGTAATGATCCAGCCTTCTTTTTGTATGTGGAATATGAAGCAGCGTAACCGGCCACATATGGTTCTGGGATGATATCCATTTCTGTTGAGTTGAGATGAAAATGCCTTTTGTGCATTTCTAAAGAGCCCGCCGTGCATGGGTCAGTCCGTGGAAATATTCTCCGGTCTCTTTTTGCATGGGTATGCCAGTCATATAAAAAAGAGATCGTGGATCATACCGGCACGGGTGGCAGATTCATAATCAAGTCCAAGTGCCTTACACCACTTATAGTTAAAATAAGCAACATGGAGGCAGTGAATATAGCAATTCGTTGTTCCGTGGTGGGGATAAAGCTTCATTCGCAGGACAATCGGATGCCGGGCAGTCTCTCTGAGTATCTGATAGAAAGTTTCATCATAAATAATCGTTGCAGGCTTATGAACGGAAATATATTTTTAAATAATCTCATCATCATCACTCCATTAAAATTATTGAAAATGCAGAGAAGTACTTTTCCTTACATTTTAAATTGATGTTGGGGTCAAAAGCCCCAACAATAATGCCAACGGATTGTTTCGTGCTACGCACTCCCACAATCCTACCCGCTATTCGCATATCATGGTGCTTACGCCCCACTTTTATGCTCATATCGGGGAGGGGCTCAAGGTCATTCTACCACCAGTGTGCAAGCACACGTGGTTTCAACCCTTTTGATCCCTAACATCTCTAAATTTATTCTAGCACATAATTGTGACGATTTAGTTTCGGATTTTTAAGAAATAAGAATGAAAAATCAAAAGAATAACGAAAGATTGTGCAGGCAGACAAAATGTCGAACGCATTTGACAGTAACTGCTAAAATCTCTCTGAATCAATATGTTATTCTTTCTGTAACGCCGGGAAATGTAAATCAATGAATCAGTAATGTCAGGAAGGTGAAAATAAATGGAGAGACAAATACCGAAAAATGTCCGTCAGATTGGAAATGTGAGTGACAGTCCGAAAATTTATGTAGAAGATTATGTAGATACTTTTTTTTTGCACAGTTATCAGATAAATACAGAAACGACCCACAAAAGCCATTGGGTGCATTCTTGATCGGAGATTTTCAAACATACGAAGGTGAAGATTATGTCTATATTTATGGTGCGATCCAGATGCAGGAACTCAGGGTATCTGGGATGGAATATCTGATTGATGATGAAACGTGGAAACGGGCATATGAAGAATGTAAACAGTTTTTTTTGAAGAGGGGAACTGATCGGCTGGTTTGTGGTGAGAGATGATGCGGAAAAAAGCACCGGGAAATTCTACGGTAAAACTGCATAAGAAATCATTTCCGAAAAAGAATACAGTCTTTATCATCTGTGATCCACAGGAAAAAAGAAGAAACGTATTATGTACATAAAATGAATGATTTAATGGAGATCGGAGGGCATTACACGTATTATGAAAAAAATCCGTGTATGCAGGATTATATGATCTCGAGTCGAAAAAAAAAATGGGGCGGTGCAGACGGAAGTTGTGGAAGACAAGGCTGCACAGAACTTTCGTGATCTGGCTAGAAAGCAGGGAAGACGAACCCGGCAAAAGCATCAGGGAAATTTTGTTTATGCGATGAGTGTGGGACTTGTGCTGGTGCTTGTGATCATGGGAGTTGCCATGCTGAACAATTTTAATAAGATCAGAAAAGCTCAGAACCAGATAGAAGAGGTGGCAGGAACAATTAACACGGTGAAAGATTCTGATAATTCTGGAAGTAGCAATGAAGGCAATGATCCAAATGGTGGACAGGCAGACGGTTCGGAGGATGGTACAGCCGATGAAAATACAGGTGCAGAAAATGAGAACAGCACAGCCGGTGATGATGCAGATCAGGGAAAAACTGACAGTGCAGCCAATAAAAAATACAGATACAGAAAAAGCAACAGTGCATCCGATAAAAAAGCAGAAGGAGATGACGGTACATCGAAAAACGATACAGACGGAGATGCTTCGACAAACAGCAGTCAGGCAAAGAACAGTCAGTCAGATGAAGTAGTTGAAGCATCTGCCGTACCGTCATCTTCAACGAATGGAAGTGATGGAGTTTACGTGGTAGAAAAGGGCGATACACTGGCAATCATCAGTAAAAAATGTATGGTGATGTCACGCATGTCGATGCAATCTGCAGGATGAACGGATTATCAAATGGCAATCTGATTTACATCGGGCAGAAATTGATATTGCCTTAAAGACGTGTTATACTTATCCCAACCGGGATTGAGCAATCCCTGATTGAAGAAAACCGATGATAAGGGAAAACCTATGGCACAAAGAAAAAATTCCGTATCTGAAGGTCGTAGAACTACCGGAAAATCCAAAGCAGCTTAAGAAAGCTGAAAGAAAGGTACGCTGGAAAAAATGGGAAGGTGCAGTTTCCATTTTGATACTGGCAGTACTGGCAATCTGTGGAACTTATCTGCTGTTGGATAATAAGACGTATGGAACAGCGAGAGAAGCGGCAAGTTATACGAAGGAAATTTCAGATACAAGCAATTATGTACAGTTTGCAAAAAGGAATCATAAGATATAACCGGAATGGAGTAGTCTATCTGAATAAAAAAGAATGAAGAAGTGTGGATCCAGCCGACGCAGATCAAGACGCCGATGATCGAAGTAAAGGAGAATGCATTTGCCGTGGCAGACAGAGGCGGAAATAGTATTATGGTATTCACGAAAGACGGACTGAAAGGTGAGATAGAAACGACACTTCCGATTGAAAAGATTGCAATCTCGGATCAGGGTATTGTAAGTGCAATCCTGAAAAATGAAAATTCTCCGCAGATCATTTCTTATGATGCGGCAGGCAATATTCTTGTAGAGCAGCAGATCACGCTTGGAACGACAGGCTATCCGGTTGCCCTTGATATGACAGATGACGGTATGATGCTGGCGGTCTGCTATCTTTATACGGACAATGGAGTTGTAGAGTCGAGAATCGGATATTATAATTTCGGAGCAACCGGAAAAGAAAAGACAGATAACCGGGTGACGGCAGATCAGTATGAGGGAACGATGCTTGCGGATGTATTCTTCATGGGGACTGATCGGTCGATTGCGGTAGGCGATAATGCTTTTGAAATTTATTCCGGAAAAGATACACCAAAGCGGCTGAAAGAAGTGAAGCTGGATCAGGAGATCAGGAGCGTTTTCCATTCTGATCAATATTTCGGGATGATCCTCGTAAATAAAGAAAAGTCAGGAAATGAGCTGAGGGTCTATAATCGATCGGGTGAATTGATTTTCAGTAAAGAGTTTACGGGCGAATATAAGCACGGGAAAATTGATGGAGATGAGGTCATTCTATATGAAGGAAGACGGTGCAGTATTTATAAGATCAATGGAATCCTGAAATTTGAAGGCAGGATGAGTGCGGATATAGAAGAAATCTTCCGGGCTGTGGGAGTGAACAGGTACTATGTGATGAGTTCAAATGAACTGAAAGTCGTTTATTTGACGAAGTAGGAGAGCGTATGGATAATTGGTTGTTGATTGTAGTAGCAGGCATTTTTCTGATCTGCATTGCAGTAGGATATATCAGGGATTTTTTGAAGTTTGGACTTTCTCTTCTTGCAACCCTGATCACTATGATTCTGGTGACGTTTCTGTCACCCTATGTATCGAATGCACTGGTGAAGTATACACCGATTGATGATGTGATCGAGAAAAAATGTATAAAAATGTTCATGCCGGAGATTTCTGCGGACGATTTGTCAAAAATGAATTTAAGTGGTACACCGCTTGAAAATCTGACACCGGAGCAGATTGAAAGTCTTGGAGAAACAGGCTGGAGTAAATATGGTCTTTCGGCAGAAGACATCCTTTCCGTTATAGGAGAGATCCCGAGAGATGAACAGATTAAAATTATTGAAAATTCACCAGTACCGGAATTTTTGAAAAATATGCTGCTGGAGAATAATAACAGCACGATCTATAAAGAACTGGATGTCACAAGTTTTCCATCCTATGTGGCATCGTACATTTCAAGACTGGTGCTGAAGGTAGCCTCTTTCCTGGTTACATTCTTACTGGCGATCATCATAGTCAAGGCATTGATGGTTGCGGTAAATATTATCGGAGAATTGCCGGTGCTTGGATTTGTGAATCACCTGGCAGGAGGTATTCTGGGACTTCTCGCCGCTTTACTGATCGTATGGCTGATCTTCCTGGGACTGACTTTACTGTATTCCACATCTGTCGGACATACCTGCTTTGGAATGATTGAAAAAAGTGTTTTTCTGAAATTTTATATGATCATAATCCATTTTTGATCCGGCTGCTCGCATTTTAGTAAAAAGTGTTGACAGGTTTGTTCTCATATGATATTCTATAGAAGTTCTGATTGAAGAACAAGCCTTTGGGGGATTAGCTCAGTTGGGAGAGCGCCTGCCTTGCAAGCAGGAGGTCACGAGTTCGACTCTCGTATTCTCCACTTTAAAGAATCCGGATTCATTATGAACCCGGATTTATTTTTTTGAAAAATTACGAAAACCTATTGAAAAAAGAAGGTATATTGTGATAAAATATCTTTCGTTGATAAGAAATCAACGAAAAGAATATTCCTCGATAGCTCAATGGTAGAGCGCACGGCTGTTAACCGTGGGGTTGTAGGTTCGAGCCCAACTCGGGGAGTTCAAAGGACATCTTGCAGACGTAACGCTGCAGGGTGTTTTTTTCTTTTCGGAGTGCTTTAAGCCTGCACATTCTGCTTAAGGCAGGTTTTAATATCGTCTTCCGGGTTGGTGATCTTTCTGAGGTGGAATGTATCGACAAGATATTGAAGTACATTCGGACTTAAGAAAGCAGGAAGCTCCGGTCCAAGATAAATATTACGAATGCCAAGGCTTAAAAGGGCAAGCAGGTCAGCAACCGCTTTCTGTTCATACCAGGAAATGATCAGAGATAACGGAAGTCCGTTCACATCCGTGTTAAATGCATCAGCGAGGGTGGTTGCGATGCGGATAGCAGAGTACACATCATTACATTGTCCCACATCCAAAAGACGTGGCAGTCCGGCTACTTCACCAAAATCCAGTTTATTAAAACGGTATTTTCCGCAGGCAAGCGTGAGGATCATACAGTTCTTTGGAACAAGCTGTGCAAAATCCGTATAATAGTTTCTTCCCGGTCTGGCACCGTCACATCCTCCGATCAGGAAAAAGTGTCGCAATTTTCCGCTTTCCACAGCTTGGACAATCTTGTCGGCATAAGAGAGCGTTGCATGATGACCAAATCCGACGAGAATCTCATGTGGTTCGACATCCTGAGTAAATCCGCCAAGTTCCAGTGAATGACGGATGATCTCACTGAAATCTTTTGTTCCGTCCGTTTTTTTAGGAATATACTTTACTCCTTCCCAGCCGACAACATTGGTACTGTAAATACGATCCTTGTAAGATTCGCGTGGACGCATGAGACAGTTGGTCGTCATCAGAATACAGCCGGGGATTCCATCAAACTGCTTCTGCTGATCCTGCCATGCTCCGCCAAAATTTCCAACAAGGTGAGGATATTTTTTCAGTCCTTCATAACCGTGAGACGGCAGCATTTCTCCGTGAGTATAAATATTGATTCCCGTACCCTCGGTCTGCTGGAGCAGCATCTCCAGATCTTTCAGGTCATGACCGGATACAATGATGAACGGTCCTTTCCGGATATGGACATTGACGGTGTGAGGGGATGGATTTCCGTAGACAGAAGTATTTGCCTCATCTAAGACTTTCATCACTTCGATCGCAGTCTCACCGGTTCGCATTGTCATACGGATCAGTTCTTCGACGGTGAGTCGGTCATCGGTCAGTGATTCCAGTGCGGTAATATAAAAAGAATCGACCTGATCGCTGCAATATCCAAGCTCCCGTGCCTGATGACCATAGGCACTGATACCTTTTAAACCGTAGAGGATTGTCTGCCGGAGTGAACGGATATCGGGATCAAGTGATTTGTCGTACATGATTCCGGCAATGGGGGCGTCGTGGAGCATTTCAGATTTTGTAGAAGGAAGCTGGTACTGAGCCTGGGCAGTATGACAACTGCAATAGTCAGAGTCATGAAGATTGGAACTGCCTTCGGAAGCAGACACTTTTTCCCGCAGAGAGTCTTTGATTTTTTGAGATTCATGCAAAAGCTGCACATGCACTTCTGCATCAAAATTCACATTGGTCAGGGTTGTAAAAGTACAGATTCGATAAAAGCGATCACTGCTTTCTCAATCGGATGTCCAAGCTCTGAGAGAACTTTTCCATAGCAGCTGATGCCTTTGACCTGATAGATAAGAAGATCCTGAAGATTGGCAATTTCCGGTGTCTTTCCGCAGACACCGAGACGGGTACAGCCTTTGCCACCGGCTGTCTGTTCACACTGATAGCAGAACATTTCATAATCGAGATCCATATTGTTTCCCATGATAAACCTCCTGAAAAATAAAAATAGTCAGGAATAGGATGTGCGGAAAGAGGAAAAAAATATGCAAAATATTTATCTAAGTTTTTTGTATTGTTCAATTAAATCACGCAGTATTTCTATAGCTTCAGTTGTCGTATAGAATAAGGCATCATCCAAAGTTTCACAGAAATCCCAGAAAGTATATAAAAGTCCGGGTTCTTCAATATCCAGATAAATCAGATGGTGATCCTGCGGAGTTGAGAACATAATATATCCCATCGGCTGGGTGACCAGAAGAAAAATCTCATTATCCAGATGCCCGATATCTTTCTTTAATACGCGGTAGTTCTGGATAGGAAGATTCAGCATCAGTTTGCGAATCAGGTGGATCCGGTCGGTCATCTCCAGGGGATGATAAATATCATAAGGATATTCACTGACTCTGCCAGTGTCTAAAAAATTTCTTTACCCCGTTTAAAGAAAAAAATGTATGTGATATTATCGGGTGTCATATGAGAGGACAGAAATACTTTAATATAATTGTCCATTGCCTGAATAAATTCAGAACGGTTTGGAAGGTCTTCAATAATATATTTGTCAAGAATATCACGTGTCAGATAAGGTGTGAGGCATGGAACCATCTGAAAAGAATAACCCGAACGGACAACATGGATCATATTATCCAGATAGCTGATCTGCTCGGTTACATCGTTGATCGGACGCAGCAATGGTGATGCCATGGACAGATACTGATTGAAGATATCCTTAAATAAAGTTAAAGACTCCGGGGCGTTTGTCAGAATCCCCTGTGTCATATCCCCTGTCAGCAGACAGGCAAACTGACTGGTAATGATGACATAAGGAAATAAAGTAAATTTACTGCATTTAGAATCAATATGGTCGTAATAATAAAAGCAGTTATATTTATCCACGTTACTGTATAACGGAAGAATCTTTTCCAGACAGTGCAGATTATAGTTTGGATAGGTGCTGGATTCTGAGGTACTGTTATTGAGACAGATGATATGACGGATCGTAGTCTGTGAGCAGTCATAATTCTCAGCAGCAAGAATATTCATCAAAAAATCGCAGTCCGGCTGTACGAGAAGGTCGATCGTGCCGTTGGATTTTTTTGCTTCCAAAGAAATAATATACAGAAGCGAACGGTTCACTTCTGCCATGGTATTCAGCGTAACAGATCCTTTTTCAAATAATATTTCCGTATTAAGTTCGGATAAAACCGGCAGATTCAGTTTAGACAAACGGAAATTATTAAAAAAAATCAATGACAGCTTTTCTGCGATAGTAAGTGTCATGCCCAATCAGAGTGATCTCATAAGCCTGTTCCATTTCCTTTTTGTTCGGCATGGGAAAGCTGCATAAATTTGCATATCTTTAAGACCAGCTCCCGTGAAGACGGTTTCCTTTTTCCGTTAATGATTTTGTACATATTTGACCGGTCAAGTCCACAGTATTGTGCTAATGCATAGGTCTTAATATCCTTACTGTGGATATGACAGGAAAGTAGTTGCGAGAAATCAGACATAATTTAACATCCTTGTTATCAGTATTTTGTTTTTGAAAAACACCACAAAAACGCCCGTTAACAGAAAATGATAGGCGTAACGGCATAATTATAGAAAGAGATATATAAAAATACTATAAAAAGTATGAAAATAATGTGACCACAAATGATGACACGTATTGGATGATAGGTCGAAATTCATTAAAATACAAATATCAATTGTTATTTGGGAGGCTTTATGAGAATTAGGGTAGCAATTATAGAACAAGATACGGGATACTTAGAAAAAATTACAAATGTATTTAATACCCGTTATACAGAACAGGTAGAGATACACGCATTTACGGTTATGAACAGGGCAATAGAATTTTGCAGTCAAACCGAGTTGATATGATTTTAGTAGATGAGCAAATAGAAATGCAATTAAAAATGTTTCCTTCAAAATGTAACTTGGCATATCTGGTGGACTCAATGGGGATAGAAAGTGTAAAAGGCTATCCGGCAATCTGTAAATTTCAGAAAGTCGATTTGATCTATAAGCAGATATTAAGTATTTATTCAGAAAATTCACAAAGTGTTTCAGAATCTCATTTAAATTTAGGAGGAAGTAATGTTATTGCATTTATGTCTCCGGCTGGAGGAACAGGAACGTGGAGTGGCAGAAGTCATGAGTATTTGTATCAAAAGATCAGATTCAGAACATGAATATCGTCATTGGCTGCACAGTGGGGGTGTACATATTGCTATGCCCGCAACAACGTGAAACGCTGGCATATGATTGATGACTTCGCTGACCCTGAATTCTTTCGGGTAAGCTCAAGATGATGGAAAAGAAACGTCCGCAGAACTTTCTTCTTACCGGCATGAGCGATCTCTCCGGATGGAAGCCGGAAGTTCTGTGACAGATGGCTACAATCCACAGGAGGAGCAATTCGGGAATACCAGAAAACTTCTGGAGCAGCTGATCGGCAGTGACGCAGATATTCTGATCTGCACAAAGTCGGATCTTGTGGTACGGGATATTGATCTGTTGAAGAAGCTTGGACGATTCTGCTTCTAGCATTGAGCACCGTATCGCTGCTATGAAGCAGGTATATGAGGCAGGTATCCGTACAGTCTGTTTCGTATCCCCGGTATTCCCCGGTATCACGGATTTTGAAGCAATCTTTGAGCGGGTAAAGGATCAGTGCGATCTGTTCTGGCTCGAAAATCTCAATCTTCGAGGCGGTTTCAAAAGACA
>VOFC01005579.1_pt1 | contig 33071 bp, 53 predicted proteins | sample 5384161 | NCBI WGS metagenome assembly VOFC01 (sample SAMN12384722, study PRJNA508395) | human gut metagenome | isolation source: healthy gut B | host: Homo sapiens
TAATGTTTTCTTATTCTATGTTTGCTCCGTATCCATCCATATCTGTTGCCAAGACAAATATACCGTTTTCTACATCAGTAATGGTCAGTGGTGCAGTGGCGTGAGGAGTCAATACATAGGGGTCAACTTTCGCACTTGCATCACAGTTGCTATGGTAATTATACCATTTACTGTTACTTGTTAATCCATATACGATATTATCTTTAACATCTACTGTAGTTACACTTACAGGATGAGTATCATTTCCCACGTAAGTATAAAGGTTGCTATTCTTTGCAAAACTTGAGTCTACATAAAAGATGTTTTTGTCATCGTGAGACTACCTTTATTATGTCTGAAATATGGATTGTTTCCTGCAATATTAATTACTGTATTATTAGATATTATTGCAGTAAGATTTCCTTCTGTAAAGTCTGTTTGTAATCCCCAATTCAATATTTGACCCACATAAGGTGTTTTACTGTATACTATATTATTGGTAAATGCAAATTTCTTGTATGGAGCCAAGTTTTTGGTTGTATATAGATGTATGAGAGCTTTGTTGTCTGCATTGACCATAATACGAGTTCTATTAATAATGATCGTATTGATACCATTCAAATTGTCTTTTGCTGTATCTTGATAAATTGGGTTTTTAACGTCGCTGATCTTACATTCATCTATGATCAAAGCTGTGAAATCAGTAGCACTTGAAGTATTCGAATTGTTGAAATATTGTCCATCAGTAGTGAAACTACTCATATCTAAATGAATATTCTTTATGAAGATATTTCCAGAGACTGTTTTCCAAACCCTACTAGGTTTAATGACAGGTTTAGAATCAGAATATTTCCCAATGATAATAATTGTATTATTAAGGTTTACAGGATTGATTGTTGTAAAATCATTATTTCCTGTTAAGAATAAGATTTTGACTTTCTTGGAATTATTGATATAGCTGTCAAGTTCTGGTTCTGTTCCATCCAACTCTACTACTTCTGCATCGGGATAAGTATTTTTATCAAATGTGATATCACCGATTGTTATACTTTCTCCGTTATCGAATTTTGCTTTATAGTCAATCCGTGTTTCTGCTTCTCCAAGCTCTACCTGTATTTTTGCGATGGCAGCATATGCTCCTGAAGTTGCAAGAATAGATACGTCTTTGGTATTATCAGCGACGGCACGCGATAGAGTTTTGCTGTTGCAGGAGCTTTTATTGTCAATGTTCCTTCATCGTTATCTGCGGACGGGTTCAGACAAAGTCGCTTCCCAACCTTCGGGAGCGGTAATGATATAAGATTCTACGCCCCTTCATGTGTACAATGAAATCTTTCGTAGATCCTGCTGCGATTCTTTGTATACCTACAATACTTTCATCAAACTTGCAGTAGAAGTTGCTGATGATAGGGATAGATAACTTTGTGCCATCTCTTAATTCAATATTGAAGTTGTTGCCAACCTTTTCTACAGAGTTGAAAAATTTATCTTTTACGGCTTCCCCGTCGGTTGCTTTTACAGGATTGCCTGCAGAGTCCTTTACGTTCTCATAAGTACTACCGTCGTAGCTGACTTGCCAGTATCCTGTTGCTGCATCGATTTGGAAAAAGAGGAGTCTTTCCATTTTCAGCCGTTGCTTTTATAGGATTCCCGCTTTTTATCTTTCAGTTGTGTGAAAGTGCTTCCGTTGTCATAGCTTACCGTCCAATAACCATCGTTGTCGATGCCCATTTGAGGAATCAAGGCACCCGCTCCGGTTTCTTCAACGAGTTTGAGTGTCTTGCCATTACTTAATGTAATGGTATATATACCATCCTTTAATTCAATATCAGTAATGGTAGCGCCTTCTTTGCAAAGTTCGCGTACGGCTTCAATGTTCCAGTTCAAATCTTGAACGGTTTTTTCAAGGGCGGTAACACGAGTCTTTAAATCGTTAACGTCGTCCCATAAGTCGTCTGTCTTATTGCATCCTACCAGACATACAGTCAGTAACATACATACGTACCAAAGTTTCTTCATAATTGTATCTTGTTTTTTTAAAGTTATTACTGGAGTGAATTTAACCAAGCCGGAACTGCACCTAAACGTTTGCGTAATTGGGCCTCATAGAGTGAATATGGAGTAACGGTATTACCCTGTTCTTCATTCAACTTCATTTGGCTTTCATCGAAATGAATACTACCGCCATGATATCCCACTACGATAGGAGGAAGGAACTTCCACCAAAGAGAATTGTTGTCCCACCAGATGAATGGAGAATCCGCAACATTGTTCTTGGCATTAAAGTTCCACAAAGTCAAATCGGCTAAGTGATTAGGCATTTGGTTGTAATCACCTCCCTGGCGGAATCTCATAAAACCACCTGTACAACGGTCAATCAGCGTTGCACGAGGTTGTGTGGCATGAGACTCAAAGCAACCGTCAGTTCCCCAGTCTACATTCCAAATGACAGCACCTATACTTTGCTTGGATACACCACATGCGTGGTATTGGCCTGCTCCTTGTTCGTATACATTTTTGTTATCTATAAGGAATCCGTTTGATTTGTCCGTCACTTTGCCTATAAATACGCGTGACGAGGCTTGCGAACGGATAGCTGCGTGACCACGGTTTCCGTCAATGACCACATCGTATACGGATACATTGGAACTGTTGACGATCGAACTTGCTTCGCTGACGCTACGAAAGCCCACGCGGCGCATCCATGAATTTGTCAGGCGAATAAGATTGATAGGCTTGTAGGCTCCATCGTCCTCCCATGAACCGTGATGAGTAAAGTCAACTTTAGCTTTTCCTTCAAAGGTCATATCTTCCACACCTACATTCTCATAGTGGGGATATTTTTGGATAGTCCATTTCCATTGTGGATCTACAGCATGCATGATTGGCTCTTTGAAAGTAACAGTTTGCCCGTCGATGGCTGCTACTAAATGATAATCGAAGACCTGTACGCCATCTTCATGTAGATTAGTCATGTTTGAAGTGGGTTGGTAAGGTGCTAATTCTGCTTTGATAAGTTCCGGACTATTATCAGCCAGTTGTAAACATACCCAATCTCCGACTTTAATACCTGTGGTGGAGGCCACTTCTACTGAGAAAGTCCCCTTTTCGGCGTTTCCCGTAACCTCGGTAATAGGGGGATAATCCACTATTATGCTTGATTTCCAGCATGACAGGTGAGGAATACATGACACTTGGATTGGTCGGTTGGTTAGGGGGCATCCATTTTTATGACAGTTTGGTCGCGTCCGTCACCTTTCAGGATTACTCCTCCCATTAATAACTGAATTGTTTGTGATTTTCCATCTACATCATCGGCTGCCGTATGCAGAATGTATTCTCCTTTAGGAAAATAGATTATCGCCTTGGCATTGTCCACTTTTTGAGCCTATTTTGGCTAATATTTTGGTTAAGGCTTCCCGGTCGGACTTGCCGTCATTGGGAATAGCACCGTAATCTTTTTACATTATATACAGTGTAACCTAAAGACCATACATCGGGGAGGTGCGACTTCACCATGTTTATAACCAGCATAAGAGAAATCTAGCAGTACATTATCTGCTTGTCCTAAGTTAAATTTGTTCCATACATCACATGTGTTGGCATCGTAGCCTGTTGTCAGTAGTCGTACTTTTGAAAGATATTATGCGGATATAGTTTTTAGAAGAAGTAATAATAATATTGATTGTTTCTTCTTTATTCTCTATATCATTTGCTTTCGGGGAAGTAATGGAAAGTTCATTATCTTTTTAAAACGACATTCCATCCTTGTGGAGCTTTAATCACCGCTCCTGTAACATCTTGTTGTTCCACTTCATAAAGGCGTGTTTCGTTTAACGGGAAAATAGGAGTGTTTTCCATACCTTTTATCTTTAGATAGAATGTATCGATCACTTGAAGTTCAATGGTCTTATCGCTACCATATATAATGGTTAGTTTCTTGCTGGTAGTATCATATTCTACCTTGTCAAAGATAGAATTTTTCCGGCACTTTCAATGGCTTCAATTTTGCTGCCGTCATTATTGGTCAGATACTGATAAGTTTTTCCATTATCATAGCTAACTAGCCAATAGCCTTCTGCATCTACTTTTTAGTTTAGGAGATTGAATAGGGGTGGACGGCCCGTTAGGATCGGTCGGCTTACTGGTTGGAATGGCATATATCTTATTGCCATTAGCATCTTTTAGAGGCATGTAGGTGGTGCCTCCATCAGTGCTATAAATCCAGTATCCTTCGTTATCTACGGATAAAGTGGGGACTAGCGCATTAACGTTTTCTCCACTCATGACGGTGATACTTTTTCCGTCACTTAATTCTACAGTATAGCCATTTTCGATAGGTGTGATACCCACGATGACCGGATCATTTAATAAATACTGTAAACTTTCGATAGAAGTGTTCAGTTGATTAGCTGTTTCTTCCAATACTTGGACGCGATTTTTAGCGAATCAATTTCAGAACGCAGGTCATCCGTTTCTTGGCAAGATTGCAGAACGAATAGCATGCTGCAAATACCAAATAGTAATAGGTAGGTAATGCTCCTGTTTTCATACGTTTATTATTTCGGGTTATTTATAATTTTCACAATGGCAAAGATAACCGGATAAAATAAGAGTATATGGATAAAAAAAATTCAGGAATACGATGAAATAATACATTTTACACGCCTCTGTGATAGATTGCGACTTTATGTATTATTAGAGCAGGTCTACCCATTGCTCGTTGCTTAATATAGGTAATGGCTCACTATCGGCAACAAATGTTTCCGCTAGTTTTCGTTTCTCATCTTGTAGGTGAAGAATCTTTTCTTCGATACTGTTTTGGGTAATGAAGCGGTAAGCAATTACTTGCTTGTCCTGCCCGATACGATGGGCGCGGGCGATCGCCTGCGATTCGGCGGCAGGATTCCACCAGGGGTCTATGATAAATACATAGTCGGCTTGAGTCAGATTAAGTCCCACGCCTCCTGCTTTTAGTGAAATCAGGAATGCCTGGCCGTCTTTTTGATCGGTGAAATGGGCGATTTCGGAAGGACGGTTGTTGGTCGATCCTGTTAATAAGGCATATTTCCAACCCCTGTTCGTGGAAAGCTTCGGCGAGCACCTCCAGATGTCTGACGAATGAGGAGAAAATTAAAACTTTGTGGCCTTCGCTCTGTAGCGTATCGAATGTTTCGATTATCTGTGCCGTTTTTCCGGATGTTTCGGTATAGTCGGGAAGGATAAGTTGCGGGTGGCAAGATAGTTGTCGTAAACGTAAGATGCCATTTAATACACTAAACGAATGAAGCCTGTCGGTACTTTGAGGATGCTGAAGAAGGATGTTGCGCAGGCTGTTTTTCTCCTGTTCGTAACAAGTATTCTGCTCTTCAGTCATGTCGCAGTAGATGGTCTCTTCGGTAAGTGCCGGAAGTTCCGGAGCTACCTCTTTTCTTGCTTCTACGGAGGATAAATGGGGCTGTCAGTTGTTGCAATAATACTTTTGCGCGGGCATTCCCCTGACGAATCGGCATTATAAACTGCTTTTGGAAAGCATTTTCCGTACCCAGTAAGTCTGGTTGTATAAAGTGAAATTGAGCCCACAGGTCCTTTAATGAGTTTTCGATGGGAGTGCCAGTAAGTACAAGCCGGTGTTTACTTTGTAGTCGAATGGCTGACCGGAAGGTGAGCGATTCGCTATTTTGATATTCTGGCTTTCATCGAGCACGATGTATTCGAAACGGTATGAACAGAGTATATCAATGTTATTCCTCATCATGCCATACGTCGTAAAGATCAAGTGAAAATGACCGAAGAATTTTTCCGGTTGTTCCTTGTCTATAGCCATGGTGTTGTTGTATTCCGCCATCGAGAGTGCTGTAAAGCGTTTGGCTTCCCGTCGCCAGTTATGAAGTAGCGATGTGGGGACAACGATCAGGGTAGCCGGTTGCCTGGGGGTAGATGGTTATATATATACTGTAATAGGGTAAGAGTTTGAAGTGTCTTTCCAAGTCCCATGTCATCTGCCAGGCATCCGCCAAATCCTTGTTTATGCAAATGTACCATCCATGAGAATCCTTTCTGCTGATAGGGACGTAACGTTGCTTTGAGGTTTTTGGGTACGGCAACATTTTGTATCTGTTGCTTCACCGGAAATTTCTTTAATTCCTCTTCACCTAAGGCGGTCTGTGCAGCGCCCACAAATGTATGTTTCAAGCGGATTCCTTTTTTTCCGTTTGAATTCCCATCTCTAGTAAATTCGCATATTTGCTAAACCATTCCTCTGGCAGGAGAATCATGCGGCCATCAGGTAACAGATATTCTCTCTTTTCCTCCAGGATATGTTTGCGGAAACGTGAAAAAAAGGAATACGCAGATTACCGATAACAACGGTGATGTGTAATTCAAACCAGTCGACCTCATCGTCGCAACTTTGCTCGATGCGTATCTCGTCCAGGCAATAAGGTGTGTTTCCACATATTGCTGGTGAGATGGAAGGACTGCTGCAACATCTCCCGATGGTTATTGATCCATTCGACGATCGTTTTCTCCGGAGCTTCGGGGATAGGCTGAAATGTGTATCATTGAGTTGTCGCAGGCCTGCATCCGTTAAGAGCTGAACGGCTTGTTCTTCAGCAGTAATGTTCCGGCGAAAAAAGAAGATTCCACCGGATGTTTTCCGATAAACGATTTTCTTCATTTCAAGGGCACTATCCGGTGTAAATGTCTGATCTCCATAACGGAAACCAAGCTGCAATGCTTGTCCGTTGTACGTGGTGTCTTCGAATGAGAGAATTGCTTCACAGGGGCATTTCTCTTCCATTATACTCAAACCGTGAGTCTCGATTTCATGATAACGAGCAATCGGGATAACAATGTTATCTATGTATTTTCAATTTGGGAAGCGTCTACGCTGATCGATTTCTTTTCTTTGTAAAAGGTAAGATGCGTGCGCTTTCAATGTGCGGAAAGAAGTATAGTTCCATTCCCAATAATAGTGTGGCTGGTGCGGAAGTCAGTACAACCACAGGTTTCAACTCGCTCAAAGAGAATGGCTGTCCTTCATAATAGCACTGCAATTGATAACGGAACGTTTTATTGTCAACATGAAACGTTACAAGAATTTCTACATTATGCGGATTTATGTGATAGGCATGATGGGCGTATAGTATTTTACTGCCGGCTTGTTTCTGATAAAAGGCAGTCCATTGTCGCGTATCAGTGCTAGCATCTCCAACAGCTTCTTTTTCGATAGACGGACGGATATCATTTTTAATTCGTTCGGATCTTCGGATAACTTATGTAGAAAACGTGATACTGTTTTTTCGCGGGAGTAAACGCTCATAAGATGCTTCTCTGTATAATAAGAGGCGATATGAATAGCTTGTCTTTCTGCCTCACTCATCTTGCTCATAGCTTCGGGAGAGGCGTGAAATGCTTGTTCTACTAATTGCAAGGTACCATCGTCCAGCCTTTCCGCAATATAGGGAATCAGCAATATGCCGAGTATCGGATGTTCTGTGAAAACGATTATAACTTGTCCGTTAGTTGGTCTCTCTTTCATTCTCTTTTAGGCTTTAACAGACAAAGATACGGGAAAATACTTAATTTTGCAGCATGATGGAGGAAAACAAACGAGTATTGCTTGGAATGAGCGGCGGTACAGACAGTTCTGTTGCTGCTATGCGATTGCTGGAAGCCGGTTATGAAGTAATCGGAGTAACCTTTCGTTTTTATGAATTGAATGGCTCGACAGAGTATCTGGAAGATGCCCGTAATCTGGCAGAACGTTTAGGAATACGGCATATAACATACGATGCCCGTGAAATATTCAATAAGCAGATTATTGACTATTTTGTGCAGGAGTATCTGGCAGGACGGACTCCGGTCCCTTGTACATTGTGCAATAATTACCTGAAATGGCCTCTGCTTGCTAAAATTGCCGATGAAATGGGTGTTTTCTATATCGCTACCGGACACTATGCACAGAATATACAACTAAATAACACCTTTTATATAACATACGCTGCCGACTCGGATAAGGATCAAACCTTCTTTCTATGGGGATTGAAACAAGATATTCTTTGCAGGATGCTGTTGCCGATGGGGGATATTACGAAAGTGGAGGCCCGTGCCTGGGCTGCGGAACATGGGTTCCGGAAGGTGGCAACTAAAAAGGACAGTATAGGCGTTTGCTTTTGCCCAATGGACTATCGGACTTTTCTGAGAAACTGGTTGGCTCAAAATAGTGCGGCATTGGCAGGGGAAGAGCAGATGATGGGGGAGAATCAAGTCATTGGTTGAAGATTGTCAGAGATTGACTGGAAGCAATCAGGTAGGACTCAATAAAGTGAAACGAGGAAGATTTGTCGATGAAAAGGGAGATTTTATTGCCTGGCATGAAGGCTATCCTTTTTATACCATTGAACAGAGACGTGGCTTGGGCATTCATTTGAACCGTCCCCGTATTTGTGAAAGAGATTAATCCTGAAAAAGAACGAAGTAGTATTAGCTTCTCTTTCTGCTCTGGAGAAAACAGAAATGTGGTTGAAAGACTGGAATCTTGTCAATCAGGAGCGTACTTTAGGGCATTCTGACATCATTGTGAAAATACGGTATCGCAAACAGGAAAACCATGCTACGATTACCATTACACCGAATCATCTACTACATGTGCAACTTCATGAGCCTTTAACCGCCATTGCTCCGGGACAAGCTGCCGCATTCTATAAAGATGGTTTATTATTGGGAGGAGGGATAATAGTCAACGCCCGGTAATCTTTATATAGGAAAGATGAACGCTCTGACGAGAGTGTGTCAAAACAAAATTTAGCTTGCTAGCCGACATAACTAAGGCACGGATTATGCGAATTACATGGATAAGGTTTATTCTCTTTCCGTGTTTATCCGTGTAATCCGTGCCTGGAAGAAATTGGAGAGGTGCTTCGAAACGCTCTCCTTGTACAAGCAATCTCTGTAATAAGGATAACTTGTGTCGGTTATGTCTTGGTTTTTGGTTATTCTTCCGAAGGAATACTGTCATTCAGCGCTAACATTGTTTCTATATATTCGCGCGTATTGCTTAATCTGGGGACTTTGTGTTGTCCTCCCAGCTTTCCTTTCTGTGCCAGCCAATCATGGAATAATCCCTCACGGGCAACGATTACTTCCAATGGTTGCAAAGCTATGTCTTTCCATCGTTTCGCCTCATAATCGGAGTTAACCTCCTTCAGTGTGGCATCAAGTATCGCTGCAAATTTTTCTACAGAATCCGGCATCTTGGCGAACTCTATTAACCACTGGTGCCGGCATTTGGCATTCTCATCCATAAACACAGGTGCCGCGGTGTATTCACTAACTTGTGCTCCGGTTTCGGCACAAGCCTTTGCCAATCCTTTTTCAGCGTTATCGACAATCAGCTCTTCGCCAAATGCGTTGATGAAATGCTTCGTTCTTCCTGTGATGACAAACTTATAGGGATTCTTGCTGGTAAACTTCACCGTATCCCCAATCATGTATCTCCATAAACCGCAAGAAGTAGAAATAACCATTGCATAGTTCTTGTTGAGCTCGACTTCTTCAAGGCAGTAAGCCCGTGGACTCTCTTTTCCTACTTCCTCCAACGGAACAAATTCGTAGAAGATTCCGTAGTCGATCATTAATAACATGGCAGGATCGGAGAGGTCGTTTTGAGTTCCAAAATATCCTTCCGAAGCATTATAAGTCTCTACATAATGCATCTTCGGTGTTTGAATCACCTGCTTGTATTGCTCACGATAAGGGGTGAAAGCAACACCACCATGGAAGAAGACTTCCAGATTCGGCCACACTTCCTCCAGAGTTTGTTTGCCGGTCTTTTCGAGAATACGCTTGATAAGTACCAGCATCCATGAGGGTACACCGGACAAGCTGGTCACATTGACCGGAATAGTGCTGTTGGCGATTGCTTCTATTTTGGTCTCCCATTCGCTCATCAATGCAATTTTCTTGCTGGGTACACGAATGAAATTGATAAGCGGATTCACATTTTGAATCAGAATAGCGGATAAATCTCCTACTAAACTATGGTTGGAGTTGAGGTTCGGACTATGGCTACCCCGAGAATCAGTCCCTTGCCGGAGAAAAAAATGGCTATCCGGATTGATGCGGAAATAAAGAGCTGCCGCATCTTTTCCTCCTCTGTAATGAATGTCTTCCAGTGCCTCTTTGCTGACGGGAAGGAATTTACTTTTTATCATTAGTCGTTCCGGAGGATTTTGCAAACCAGCGTATCTCCGATGGCCAAAGCAGATTCTGTTCCCCGGCTCGCAAACGTTCTACATAAGGTTTGATTTCTTCGTATGTTTGGATAGGAACACGTTTTCGGAAATCTTCATAGTTACGGATAGAGGAGTAATCGTACTTTCTTCCCCATTCAGTCTGAGCGGCCTGGTGTATTAAGCGACTTAACACACGGTGCTGTATCTCACTAGCCTGACTAGCATAAAGGTCTATTTGTTTTAAACGGGAATCGAAAGTCTTACTAATAATTTTTGTAATATTCATTTCTGCTTTAACATAATAATGTTTAGTCGTGCAAAAGTAACTTATTTATCTTTTTTTTCTATCTTTACGACGGAAATAATCGTTAAAAATTGACGACTTTCATATAAATCCCGAGTTTTAGACTAAAAAATGCGACAATGAGAATTGGAATCTTAACATCCGGCGGGGACTGTCCCGGTATTAATGCCACGATTCGTGGCGTGTGCAAAACTGCAATCAATCATTACGGGATGGAAGTGATAGGCATTCACAGCGGTTTTCAGGGCTTGCTGACCAAAGATGTCGAATCTATTACAGACAAGTCGCTTTCCGGGCTACTGAATTTGGGTGGAACGATGTTAGGAACCTCTCGCGAGAAGCCTTTCAAAAAAAGGAGGCGTTGTCTCGGATGTTGACAAACCGTCTTTAATTCTTCAGAATATCCATGAAATTGGACTGGATTGTGTCGTCTGCATTGGAGGAAACGGAACGCAGAAAACTGCTGCTAAATTTGCCGCAATGGGCGTCAACATCGTATCGGTCCCCAAAACCATCGATAATGATATTTGGGGCACGGACATCTCTTTTGGTTTCGACTCGGCGGTAAGTATTGCTACTGATGCCATCGACCGTCTACATTCCACCGCAAGCTCTCATACAAAAGAGTGATGGTGATTGAAGTGATGGGGCATAAAGCCGGTTGGATTGCTTTGTATTCCGGTATGGCAGGAGGAGGGGATGTGATTCTTGTCCCCGAAATCGCTTATGACATTAAGAATATCGGCAATACGATTTTGGAAAGATTAAAGAAAGGCAAAGCCCTATTCTATTGTAGTGGTAGCGGAAGGTATTCAGACTGACGGGCGTAAACGTGCTGCTGAATATATCGCGCAGGAAATTGAATATGAAACCGGTATAGAAACCCGCGAAACAGTTTTGGGGTATATCCAGCGTGGTGGTTCGCCTACTCCTTTTGACCGCAATCTTTCTACCCGCATGGGCGGGCATGCAACAGAATTGATAGCCAATGGCCAATTCGGGCGTATGGTGACTTTAAAAAGGAGACGATATAACATCTATTCCTCTTGAAGAAGTTGCAGGAAAACTGAAATTGGTTACTGAAGATCACGATTTGGTGATTCAGGGTCGTCGCATGGGGATTTGCTTTGGCTAGTTGCCGGAGCTTCTGTGTCCTGCACTGTGGAAATCTCATCGACGAGGATGTTTTCTTCTGAAACATTCTCTGGTTTTATCTCGGAATTTGCATTCAGTTCGGTTTCGAGTTCATTCTCAAGCCCGGTTGCCAATTCAGTCTCAGAATTAGTCGCAAATTCAACTTCCATTTCTGTTTCCATTTCAGTAGCAGTTGCCGAATGTTGTATTTTAATCTCTTCGATGGTTGACATAAATGTCGGTTCCTTTACCTTCTTTATAGCCATCTGGGCGGCATTCTGTTGAGACTCCTTCTTGGAATATCCCGTACCTGTTCCTGCCGGAAGTCCTTCAATACGTACTTCAGTTTGGAATACAGGGTTACTGTCATGATCGAGAAACTGCTCGATTAATTCAAAGGAAACCTCCATTTTGTTCTTTTGGCTCCATTCGATAAGTTTGGATTTGAAATTAACCTCTTTTCGGGATATTTTATCCAGATCGATATAACGGTTGATAATCCGTTGTTCCATAAACTGTTTGCAACGTTCATATCCCTGATCCAGATAAATAGCTCCGATAAACGCTTCAAAAGCATTTCCGTACATGTAGCTGTTGTGAGAAGAGGAGCGGGTAGAATACTTGATGAGCTTATCCAGGCCGATTTCAACGGCCAACTTGTTCAACGTCTCCCGTTGTACAATCTTGGAACGTGTATTGGTTAGGAAACCTTCCCGTTTCCCTTCGAAACGTTTGTAGACAATATCTCCCACGATGGCGTCGAGGATGGCGTCACCTAAAAACTCCAGCCGTTCATTGTTGAGAGGACGTCCCTTGTCGGAGCGGACAGAAGTCGATTTGTGCAGGAGAGCCTGCTCATAAAGCTGGATATTGCGCGGGTAGAACCCGAGTATCCGGTAAAAACAAAGATAAGACTCTCTATCCTTGCGGAACAAGAGCCTTATCTTATCTATTTCGTTACGTAACACGATATTACTCTGCGTATTTCTTGAAGATAACGCACGCATTGTGACCACCAAATCCAAATGTATTGGACAGGGCAACATTAACTTCGCGTTTCTGTGCTTTATTGAACGTGAAATTAAGGTTGTAGTCGATGTTCTCGTCGTTGTCACCTTCTTCGTGGTTGATAGTCGGAGGAACAATGCCGTTCTTGATGGCAAGGATGCTTGCGATAGATTCTACCGCACCGGCAGCACCCAGCAAGTGACCTGTCATTGATTTGGTTGAACTGATGTTCAACTCGAACGCATGGTCACCGAATACTTCCTTGATTGCTTTTGCTTCTGAAATATCACCAACCGGAGTAGATGTACCGTGTACATTGATATAGTCTACTTCTTTCGGATCCATTTCCGCATCTTCCAGTGCATTCATCATCACCAGTTTCGCTCCCAGACCTTCCGGATGAGAAGCAGTCAAGTGATGTGCATCTGCAGACATACCTACACCGGCAACTTCTGCATAGATTTTTGCACCACGAGCTTTAGCGTGTTCCAATTCTTCCAGGATCAAGCAACCGCCACCTTCGCCCATAACGAAACCATCGCGGCTTGCGCTAAACGGACGTGAAGCTTTAGAAGCTTCGTCGTTGCGCGTTGACAGGGCGTGCATAGCGTTGAAACCGCCCACACCTGCCGGGAAGATTGCTGCTTCCGAACCACCGGATACAATTACATTTGCTTTACCCAAACGAATCAGGTTGAAGGCATCTGCAATAGCGTTGGTTGAAGTAGCACATGCTGAACAAGTCGCGTAGTTAGGACCATGGAAACCATACATGATAGAAATCTGTCCGGCTGCAATATCCGAAATCATCTTTGGAATGAAGAACGGATTAAACTTCGGACCCATTTCCTGACGAGTGTAGTAGTTGCCTACCTCTTCTTCAAATGTATGTATACCACCAATACCGGCGCCGAAAATAACACCGATTTTGTTCAAGTCTTCTTTCTCGACGTCAAGACCGGAATCACTCACCGCTTCTTTAGCAACAGCGATGGCATATTGAGTATACAAGTCCATCTTTCTTGCTTCTTTGCGGTCTATGTATTTCGTTGCATCGAAGTCTTTCACTTCGCATGCGAATTGGGTCTTGAATAACGACGCATCAAAATGAGTAATAGGCCCTGCTCCACTAACCCCGTTCACAATGTTTTCCCAAAATTCGGGAACGCTGTTGCCAACGGGAGTAATGGCGCCAAGGCCTGTTACTACCACTTTTTAATTCCATATTGATGAAATCGAATTACTTAGCGTGTTCTTCGATATAAGATACAGCATCACCTACAGTACCAATCTTTTCTGCTTGGTCATCAGGAATAGAGATACCGAATTCTTTTTCGAATTCCATGATAAGTTCTACAGTGTCAAGAGAATCTGCTCCCAGGTCGTTAGTGAAGCTTGCTTCGTTAGTAACTTCTGATTCTTCTACGCCTAATTTATCAACGATAATCGCTTTTACTCTTGATGCAATTTCAGATATAACTTTAAGTTTTTAATTAATAATTAGTTTTATTTCTTTAAATTTGCGGTGCAAAGGAATGAATATTTATCGTTTTGCGCAAATATTTGACTAAATAAATGCAATGTTTTGCACATTTTTCACTGTTTTGTGCATCGAATTTGAGGGTTATGAAGAAAAACATCGCAATTTTCGCTTCCGGTTCCGGTTCAAATGCCGAGAATATTATCCGGTATTTCCAAAAAAACGATTCCGTTCAGGTTTCGTTGGTACTTTCTAATAAAAGTGACGCCTACGTTTTGGAACGTGCGCATCGCTTGGGAGTGCCTTCTAACGTGTTTCCAAAGGAGGACTGGATAGCCGGAGATGAAATTTTGGCTATTTTGCAGGAGTACCGCATCGACTTTGTCGTACTGGCTGGCTTTCTGGTTCGTGTGCCTGACTTACTTTTGCATGCTTATCCCGATAAAATTATAAATATACATCCTGCTCTTCTGCCGAAGTTTGGAGGAAAAGGTATGTATGGTGACAAAGTTCATGAAGCGGTAGTGGCTGCCGGCGAAAAAGAAACTGGCATTACTATACATTATATAAATGAGCATTACGACGAAGGAAATACGATTTTTCAAGCTACTTGCCCTGTTCTTTCGACTGATTCTCCGGATGATGTAGCTAAGAAGGTGCATGCTTTGGAATATGAACACTTCCCGCAAATCATAGAACAGGTATTAAATAATAAGAATTAAGTATCAGGTATTAAGTATTACGTCGTACAGATAATCCTTTGACAGAATTTTATTAAATTTTTCAGTCGATGCGATTAATGTCTGATACTTACTTGAAACTTAATACCTAATACTTAATAATGTATGCTTTCTCTTCTCTCCGCAAAGGATAATCTCCGCGTAGGGTTTCGAGCTCCGGTTGATTTTTTAGCCGGTTGCTGTCTTCGGTTGGATTATACATTTGGAGGACTGCTTCTTCGTGGTTTTTTGCATGAATAATGGGGGAGACAGGTGCGGGTGCGTTAATTTCATAATCCCCTTTTATTTGGAAAAAATTGCAGATGGCATCCAATGACATACGTGTGGCGTTTGCTTTTCCATCTGCAGAGTAACCTGCAATGTGAGGAGTTCCGATAAATGTCTTTTTCCAGTAGATCACGGTTGATTTCCGGTTCATGCTCCCATACGTCAATGATGGCATCCGAAATCATCCGGCTGTTCAAGGCTTTTAAAAGAGCATCAGTCTGGATGACTTCTCCCCGTGAGGTATTGATGATAACAGGTTTCCGTTTGAGTGACTGAAAGAAAACTTCATCCGCCAAGTGGAACGTTTTATATTTCCCTTCCTTATATAAAGGTACGTGAAAAGTGATGATGTCACACTCTTCGGCTATTTTCTCCAGTGAAGAGAATCGTTCTGAACCTTCTTTTTCTTCCCGTGGCAAATCATTCAATAAAACACGCATGCCAAAATCTTGGGCAACTTTAGCTACCTTACTCCCGACATTTCCTACTCCTATGATTCCAATCGTCAGTTCATTCAGTCTTTTATTCCTGACGGACTTCCATACAAGAAGCGATGACTGTATATATTGGGCGACAGAAGCCGAATTACATCCCGGCGCATTTGTCCATTCGATACCGGCCTGTTTGCAATACTCCGTATCAATATGGTCGAAACCTATGGTTGCCGTCGCTATGAATTTCACTCGACTACCTTCCAATAAATCCCGGTTGCAATGTGTGCGGGTACGGACAATAAGTGCGTCCGCATCCCGTACGAGCTCCGGAGTGAAATCTTTCCCCGGTGCATAAACTACCTCATCGGCTATTCTCTGCACCGCTTCTTTTATATAAGGTATTTTATTGTCGATAATAATTTTCATATACAATTCATCTTTTTTACCCACAAAGGTAAGAAATAAAAAAGTAAGAAACGGTTGCTTGTCTGAAAAATATTACATAGATTTGCCCTATTATATATCTATTAGCTAGTTAAGATTATGACATTTAGTAACCTTTGCAACGAGATTTTTTGGAAATCGACGACAGATTACCATGTGACGGACAGCGTAGATGGCCGATGAACAATCCTTACGAGTTGAAGTCGATAGAGTATTATCTGTATTTGAAAAATTGGATTGATGCCGTACAATGGCATTTCGAAGATATTATACGTGATCCGCATATTGATCCGGTAGAAGCATTGGCTTTGAAAAGAAGAATTGATAAATCAAATCAGGATCGTACAGACCTGGTGGAATTAATTGATAGCTACTTTTTAGACAAATACAAAGAGGTAAAACCTCTCTCTGACGCAACGATCAATACGGAAAGCCCTGCATGGGCAGTAGACCGGCTTTCTATTCTTGCTTTGAAAATTTACCACATGCAGCAAGAAGTGGAGCGTACGGATACGACAGAAGAACACCGTCTTCAATGCCAGGTAAAAGCTGAATATCCTGCTGGAACAACGTAAAGACCTCTCTACGGCTATCGATCAGCTGTTGGCAGACATTGAAGCCGGGAAAAAATATATGAAAGTATATAAACAGATGAAGATGTATAATGACCCGGCGTTGAATCCGGTGCTTTATGCAAAAAAATAACGAATGGCGCGTATTCTCATTATCCGTTTTTCAGCTCTTGGCGATGTAGCCATGACAATCCCGGTAATACATTCGCTGGCTGTGCAATACCCGCAGCATGAAATAACAGTGTTAAGTCGTGCTGTATGGCAGCCACTCTTTCAGGGGTTGCCTGCCAATGTGGGTTTTGTCGGAGCTGATTTAACAGGCAAGCACAAGGGGCTTTGGGGCTTGAATAGCCTTTATTCGGAATTGAAAGCGATGCATTTTGATTACATTGCTGATTTTCATCATGTACTTCGTTCTAAGTATTTATGTTTGCGATTCCGTCTTGCCAATAAACCGGTAGCTTCCATTTGTAAAGGAAGGGCAGGCAAAAGAAGCTGGTTCGCCGTCATGATAAGGTGATGGAAAATCAGAAGAGTTCTTTTCGTCGTTATGCCGATGTACTTGAGAAGCTAGGTTTACCGGTACTATTAAATTTCTCTTCTATTTATGGCGAAGGAAAAGGAAACTTTGCGGAAATAGAACCAGTCACAGGGCCTAAAGAAGATCAAAAGTGGATTGGTATAGCTCCTTTTGCCAAACATGCAGGTAAGATTTATCCGTTAGAACTGCAGGAGCAAGTTATAGCACATTTTGCTGCCAATCCCAAAGTAAAGGTTTTCCTCTTTGGAGGCGGTAAAAGCGAGCAGGACGTATTTGATGCATGGATTGCTAAATATCCTTCTGTCGTTTCAATGATCGGTAAACTGAATATACGTACCGAACTGAATCTGATGAGCCATCTGGACGTGATGCTTTCAATGGATTCTGCCAATATGCATTTGGCATCCCTGGTCAATATTCCGGTTGTCTCTATTTGGGGAGCCACCCATCCTTATGCCGGTTTTATGGGTTGGAAACAATTGCCGGTCAATACCGTGCAACTCGATTTGTCATGCCGTCCCTGTTCTGTATATGGTCAGAAGCCTTGCTGGCGAGGTGATTATGCCTGTTTGAGGGATATAAAGCCGGAGCAGGTCATTGCGAAAATAGAAGGGCTTGTAGATTAATCCTTGCTGAAGTTCAAATTAGCTGTTTATTGAGCCGAAAGAGCGTAGAATCAAATAATGATGAAAGAGATACAACGAAAGAAAAAGGTACTGATAGATCTTACGAATTATGGTAGTCTCACAGCCGGCTTCGGGCAGATTGCGGCCAACTATGCAACCGCCTTTTCGTCTATGCCGGTAGATGATCTTCATTTTGTATATTTATTGCGGCAGAAATATATGCAGGAATTTGGTCCGAATGTGACCTCTGTTCCGGTACGTCGTATCAATAAGTTTTTCCTTTTACCCTTCCCAAGGTAGATGTATGGCATGCGGTGAATCAACAGCGCAAGCTGTTGCGTATTGCCGGTGGTACAAAGTTTATCTTTACTATACACGACTTTAATTTCTTAACAGAGAAAAAGCCCTGGAAGGCGAAAATGTATCTTCGCCGGATGCAGAATAAGGTCAATAAAGCAGCGGTCGTGACTACGATCTCTCATTATGTGGCAGATGTCATTCGGCAGCATGTAGATTTGAAAGGGAAGGAGATCCGGGTCATCTATAATGGAGTGGAGAGAATCGATACATTGGAAGGAATAAAGCCGTCGTTTGCTACAGGGCGTCCTTTCTTTTTACGATTAGACAAATCCGTAGAAAAAAGAACTTCCATCTCTTGGTTGACGTAATGCGTCATTTCCCGGAATATGATCTATATATTTGTGGCGATGCTCATTTTGCTTATGCTGAAGAAGTGCGCAATCTGATCCGTGAGAATCAGCTCACTAATGTCTTTTTGACGGATGTTATTTCTCAAAGCGAGAAGATCTGGTTATATCGGAACTGTGAGGCATTCCTGTTTCCTAGTGAGGGAGAAGGCTTTGGATTGCCGGTGGTGGAAGCTATGCAATTTGGGAAGGCTGTATTTGCTGCTAATCGCACTAGTTTGCCGGAAGTTTGTAATGGACACGCTATCATGTGGGAACATTTGGATACAGAATCTATGGTGGAAAGTATCCGGGAGCATCTACCTGATTTTTATAAAGATAAGGAACGCTTGAGAAAATCAAGGAACATGCCGCTTCATTCAGTTACGAGAAGCATATACAAGCCTACCTTGATTTATATCGGGAGTTAGCTCAATTGCCTTAGTATTGGAATCAATTGCTCGTATACCTTTTCGGGAGTAATTAATGCAAAACGCTCCTCATAGGGTAATGTCGCCTGTTGTTCCGGTGGAAGAATGTCGTCAGGACTAATTCCTTCGGCGAGTACGGAATTGGCGGGTAACCACATTGACTTTGACGCACTTGGTGAATAAATGGCAAATGAAGGAACTCCAAGAGCTTGGGCGATGTGTCTGGCTCCTCCTTCGTTCCCGAAGTAAAATGAACAGTTGGTACAAAGTGCTGCCAGTTGTCGTAATGAAGAAGCTTGTATATCGATCTTGATACGTTCCGGACATCCTAATTCCTTGTAGATATTTCTGGCATCTTCTTCTTCGTACCCCGGCGCGTAGTTGAAGATCATTTGTATGTCCTTGTATTCCTCTAATATTCTTTTCAGTGTGGCTACCATGAACTCCGTATTCCATTTTTATGGATGAGTTTGGTTGTGACTCCTATTAATAACACAGGGCGTGCAAAATCAATCCCTTCCTTTTCCATATAATATCGGAAATCTTCTTTTTCCCGGTCAGTCAGATATAACTTGAATTCTTTTGTGTATTGAATAGGTCTGATCTTTTCTAATGGTGCTGCAAGCAATAGATTGCGTTGTACCATGTCAGTTGTCAGATTCTTACTGTAAGTGTCTGTCCGGTAGTTCAGTAGAAAATGTGTATATCCTTTAATGCGTCCTATCCGGAAAGGAGTTCTTAATGAAAAAGAGAGAAAAAAAGGGTCCGGATAGTAGAGCGCATATCGATGATTACATCGTATCTGTTTTTATGCATTACCTGCCATACTTTTTTTATATAAGCAGTGAATGGTTTATTCTCATTCTTGTCAAATGTAATGACTTTATCTATATCCGGATGCCCCTCATAGAGTGGAGCAATATTTTTATTAAGCACGAAGTGTATCTCTGCATCGGGGAAAACTTTTTTTCAGCGTGCTGCACAATGCAACAGCCAGAATTGAGTCGCCTATTTGTCTAAATCGAATAATTAGAATTCTTTTGATTGGTTTCATGCTTAAACTTCCTTATGCTTTTTATCGTACAAACATAACTAAAAAAAAGCATTTATGTCTAAATATAAATGAAAAGAAAAAAGAAAAAATGACTAAAGCGGTTCGTAACAGGACTTATATGTAGAGAGTTAGCCAATCTTTGTGAGAAAAGAGAAAAATATAGTCGGAATATGGCCTAATTTCTTTATCTTTGCTCAATCTTTGTAATTAGTATTATATAGGAGAGTGTAATGAGAGTGATTGTAAATCCCAAGTACACACATTTGCAGAAGGAGATAGAAGAAATTCCAAGGTCCTTCCAGAAAGAAAGAGATGTGGTGTATGATGGTCGTAATGTTTTAAAACGAATTGGCTTGGGCAGTATTGATGTTGTGGTGAAGAGCTTTAAGAAGCCTCACATCATCAACCGCGTTGTATATTCGTTTTTCCGGCAATCAAAAGCAGAACGTTCCTATATTTATTCTATGGAGATCCAACAGCATGGTTTTGACACTCCGGAGCCAGTGGCTATGATTGAACAATTTCAGAATGGTCTTCTTTCACATAGCTATTATATTTGTTGTTATGATGGTGGCGAAACTGTCCGTTCCCCTGATGGATGGGAAAGTAGAGGGAAATGAAGATAAACTTTCTGCTTTTCGCGCTACACTGCTGCTTTGCATCAGGCAGGTATTCTCCATTTGGACTATTCTCCCGGTAATATACTGATTCATCAGAATGAAACGAATGAATACAGTTTCTCTATGGTAGACGTGAATCGCATGCAGTTGCTATCGGATATTGATTGTGATATGGTATGCCGTAATATGTGCCGTTTGTGTATTTCGCGTGAGATACTGACTTACATCATGACAGAATATGCTTCTTTGCGTGGATGGGACGTCGAATCTACGGTCAGTCTGGCCCTTCGTTACAGCGATCAGTTTTTACTCATTATATTTATCGTCGTGCGGCACGGAAAGAGAAAGAAAAGCATATTGTATCCCTGATTTTATTCTTCCGTTTATACCGTTCCGTACGTAAATTCTTTTCTTGGGAACCGCATATCTCACGTTTCTTATTGAAAAAGGAAAAGTATATCTATGATACATACTGTGCAAGTATGATTATTGTGAATTGCTTTCTGCTGATTATCAATGATTACTTCTTACTTCCGCGCATCACTACACTGCGGATTTTATGCCTGAAAAACCTCTTTTTGATTAATATATGTGCAGTTATGTTTGTCCAGAAATGCAGAGATAACTTCTTCGTCATCACGCAAGTGGTATGTGCAAATGGCAAAATCCAGCTTCTGGCAATTCTGGAATAAGTTATTGCATCCGGCCAATGCGTGCCGTTCGGCTCCTTCTATATCCATTTTAAGAAATAGATGTTCATTCGTCTGGTTGTTGAAGAAATCATCTAGTGTTTGCTCTCTCGAAGAATTATGGTCACTCACATACTTCTGGACAATCGTCACTTTATCCTGCCATGGTTCGAAGGTAGCTCTGATGGCCTCCAACCATTGCTCGTCCTGCTCAAATAAATAAACATGTTTGGCTTCTTCGATAATTTCAATGATGAATCTCCTTCGGCACAACCGACATCCACAAATACTTTCCCTGTCACTTCTTTAACGCTGTTGAAGTAATGGTGCGGTGAGCGCCTGTCTTGTTCCATACTCAAAGCCCTATAATATTTTTTGAATTTTCTTAGCTGGAGTGCTTTTTTCTGAAATAGAGTCGCTTCTTTTCTTTTTGAACATAGTATAAGCCTTTTTCCTCATCTTTCTGTACATCAACAGGCATATTGGCGTATTCATCCTTGAATTCATACAGGTGTCTTGAATATCCATGTTTTCTGATGTATTTATAATACTTCAGATAAGGAGAATCCGGCTTATACCCTTTCATAAAATAATATGGGAAGCGTACCATATATAAATTTCTTTATTGTATGTTTAAGTACGTTCATTTCATTAGTTTCTTGTAGATGTTTAAGATTTCTTCCTTGCTTTTCTTCAGAGAATCTTTTTGGCAAATTTTTGCCCCTTTTCAATCATCTCCTTTTTTCTTTCAGTATCGGAGTATATCTGTTTGAAAGCATTGGCCATTCCTTTGATATCGTCAGGATGTACATAGATAGAGTCGGGACCTCCGGCTTCTTCCAGGCAAGATCCAGTCGCGGCCACTACCGGAATACCGGAGTATAGAGCTTCTATAATGGGAATACCAAAACCTTCGAAACGGGAAGGGTATACAAAAATTTCTGCTAACTGATAAAAAAGCCGGTAGATCATCAAAAGGAACATTGCTGATGATATGTACCCTTTCTTCCAGCTTATTCTCCTTAATGAAACGTTCAATCTTATCAGTATATTCCGTGTGGCGTCCTACAATGACGAGATGAATCTGTTCAGGAAGCATCGTTAGTGCCTGCACCGCTGAAAGGGCGTTTTTGCGTTCTTCAATACTTCCTACGTTAAGGATATAGTGATCCGGTAGCTGATATTTAGCCCGGATTTCTCTTTTTTCTTCTCTGCTGCTACAGGATGCATGAATGAAAGATCACATCCCTGATAAACAACTTCTATCTTATCGGCGGGAATCCTGAAATACTCAATAATATCACGCTTGGTACATTCGCTGATAGCAATGATTTTATCGGCATTTTCGCAAGCTTTACGGAATTTGTATGTGTATATTTTCCTGTCGATCGAATGGTAATACTGCGGATAGCGCAGAAAGATCAGATCGTGAATCGTTACAATACTTTTTACCTCGCTTTGATGTATATTCAGGGGTAACTCATTACTAAGTCCGTGGAATATATCGATTTTTTCTTTTTCCAGTTGTTGGGTAACGCCCCATACTCGCCACAATGAACTTAACTTTTTTCCAGGAAGAAGTAGTGGGATAAGAAAGCTGTAGTTGCTGATACTGCTTCGTTAATTTGTCCAGCCTTTGTTTTCCCGTTTTTTGGGGGCATACAGCACATATTCATTCTCCGGATAGAATTGGCAAAGGATATCCACTATATAGCGGCTATAATTACCCAACCGGTGAAATTCTGTACTGCACGTTTTCCGTCAAAACCTATTCTCATTTCTTCTTCTTACCTTTATGTGATTATAATTAGACTTCAAAATTCCGATAAGGTTTATTCAAGTCTAAATAATGGAAATTATGTTGTCTTTTGTCCACTTTGTTTAGGTATGGTCATGTAATCTCCATATTTCTGTGACAGATAAGCGTCGTATTTCTGTACTCCCCATACTTCTTCATCTTCAAACCGGATAGGAGTAGGGAGTGCCCAGGATATTTTTCGACATGATTCCTTTCATTCCATCATCATAATCGCAGACTAATGCGCATTGGTCGAAATCTTATTTCTTCATCACCTTCCTGATGCTTTCCTGTGCTCCGGTAAGGGTAAAAAACTTTCTTCATAATAGCGGTATCCATGAACTGGGACCTTTCCCATGTTTGTATGGATCGCGATGAATAAGATAAAGTACTCGTTTGTAGAACTCATACTTCGCAAAATGCATTCTTTGCGCCATACGGCTTTCCGGAACTCCATCTAGTGGAAATATATCAATATATACACCTCCCAGATATTTGAGATGCATACGCTCGATTAAGGTTGTGTTGGCATCCTGCACCTTTGCGAACGGAAGAGGATATTCCTTATCATTCTCAGCGCATACCGCTTCGTAAGGTTCCGGTAACCATTCTTTGGCATTAGCCATTAGTAAGTCATAATCAGCTCTTGGCATTCCGATATCCAAATCATCATCCCAGGGGATGAATCCTTTGTGGCGCACAGCTCCCAGCATGGTGCCTGCCATGATGTAATATCGCAGATTATGTTCTTTGCAAACTTTGTCAACAGCTAATAAGTTCTTTAATATGCGAAGCTGTAGAGGGCGGATGTCGTAATTAGCCATTCTATCTGATTTTTAATTAATAAAGACTGGCTGGAATCAGCTTCTGTGCCTGTTGAAAGTCTTCTACTGTGTCCAGCTCGGCCGAGAAGAACTCGGTGGTGTCCATAACGTAAAAACTATATCCTTGCGGAATCAGTCTCTCAAAAGCCCGTTCGTAGAATATATTATCCAGCCCTTCGGTAGTAATCATAATTTCCAGTTCCCGGAATAGCGCTTTGGTATATTCAGCTGACATCTTTTTCAATGCCGATAGATTCTCCGATAGCATCGGATATCGAGCAGAACTTTGCTGATTTCAACGACCTTTTTGTGCGTCGTCCACGATGACTTTTATTTCTTCTGCTCCGAGCTCATGACGATTCAGTGCCAATATGTCGTCCTTATCCGAATGAAGCAGTTTCTCTACAATCTGCGGATCAAATACAATGTCGCTGTCTAATAATAAAATCTCCTGCCCATCTGTATAGGAACGGGTGAGCCATAATGAATAGATATTGTTGGTTGATTCATACCTGTCATTATAGATGAAAGTAATATCTTGGGTTGGATAATGTGCCTGTAGAAAATCTACGATTTGCTGCTGGCGATACCCGGTGACAATGATGAATTCATCAAATCCGTTTTGTATCAGAGCATCAAAAGCTCTTTCCAAAAGCATCGTTCTCCTATTTTGAGAAGACATTTGGGCGTCGTATCGGTCAGCGGGCGTAAGCGTGAAGCTATTCCTGCGGCTAATATTACTGCTTTCATTTGGATGCTATTTCTTTGATTGTATCTATAACGATCCGGTTCTGCTCTGGGCGTCCCAATGTGATACGCAAATGAGTGTTGATATCCGGTTCATTCATAAATTTCACTTTATAACTCTGTTCGGCAAACGCTTTTTGTAAAGCCTCTTTCAGTTCTATCGGGTATTTGATTAAAATAAAATTGGCAACCGATTCATATACTTTGAATCCGGGTAACACGCCGATTTCCTTTTCGTAGCACTCACGGTCTTCGTTCATCAGTTTAGCGATATTGCGGTAGTGTGCGTCCGATTTAAAGCTGCAATGGCGATATCTTCGGATATTCGGTTGTATCCCAGATATTTATTGCTGTATCTGCTGAATTTTTTCCAGTTCTTTACTCATAAAACCGAATCCCATGCGTAACCCCGGCAAGCCGTAAAACTTGGATAAAGTGCGGGAGATGATCAAATTCGGATATTTATTAACCAGCTCTTTGATATAACTGGTATCAGTTGAAACAAAAAAGAAGCGTATGCTTCGTCTATCAATACCACTGTTTGACTGGGGCACTTCTGCAAGCAGTTCATCCAATTCTTTCGGAGTTAAACCATTGCCGGTAGGGTTATTGGGAGAAGCTAGTAAAAGAATCTTCGGATTCTCTTTCTGAATCATATCTTTTAGCGTCTCAAAGTCATATTTAAAAGTATTTCCGTCTTCGTAGAGAGGATATTGCAAAGTATGGCCATTCACTTCATCTGCAATTGATTTATAATACCACCATGAGAACTTGGGAATCAACATCGTTTTATTTCCATCTTCTTGAGTCAGGAAGTAGTGTACAGCTTGCTTCAGAATATCTTCTTCCGCCGTATCCTAATAAGACTTGTGTTTCATCTATATCGTATAATTCAGATAAGAAAACGGATAAAATGCTTTTTCTTGCCTTCATCGTAAATACGGGTATAAAAGCAAAGTTTATTTATATCTAGGAAGCATTTTGTGTAAACTCATGTATGAGTTTTGTTGTTCTTTCATCAGACCCATCATCCGCAATGATGATTTCAGAAGGCAATATCGTTTGTCTTAAAATGCTATCCAAACAGAGCCGCAAAGCCTCTGGCCAGTTGTATGTAGCGATGATTAACGATATTGTGATCCCTTTTTCATATTCCAGATATTTTATGAAGAATAAACATGCAAATATACATTACTATCCTCAGAATAGCAATTATTTAGAGCTTTAATTTTTAATACGTTTGTGCTTATATGAGAATAGATTATTTATTTTATATAAAAATAGAATGAGAGTTTTCATTCGTTTTTAAATTTGTGTGTATTTGCTAAAATATGAATGATGTCTCTAAACCCTGAACGGTCTAGTGCAGCACAGTCTATAAATACTTTACTTTTGTGTTGCAGGAAAAGTGTTTTGAAACCATAATGTACGTTCTTGATTAAGTTCTTTCCCATTGGAACTTATACCTCTTCCATCGCATTCAGATATAATATATGGTAAGTGGCGATAAGTGCGGTTTTCAATTATAAGGCACTGGAAACAATGTGCCCAATCAGATATGATTTTGTAATTAATGTCATATCTTTTTATCTTTTAAACAAGGTATGATGTATAAAACATGATTGATGGTGTAGTGAATTATCTGATAGATATATGAGATCCAATGTGTCTGGGTATACTCTTTTTTTTAGTTTTTCTTTTTTATAAAAAATAAGATAGTGTCTCCGTATAGGTATTCTGTACCATCAAATGGTATTTTTTGCGAGAATGTCTTGGCTTAGGCAATCACCAGAGTTGAGGAAATATAGATATTGTCCTTTTGCATGATCAATTCCTTTATTCATACCATCATATATTCCTTTGTCGGATTCTGAAGACCAAAAAACTTAGATGAGGGTTTTTTTTTTCATATTGTATGATAGTTTCTCTACTACCATCAGTGGAGCCTGCATCAATGATAATGTGTTCATATATGATGAAAAATGATTGTGAACTTACACTCTCTAATGTCTTGAGTAAACCAAGATTATTGTTAAAGTTTACAGTAATTATACTAAGTATTGGTCCATTCATATATGTAAGATTTTACATTGTTTTCATGATTGTATGGCTTTTTGGTAAGCCTCTTCTGTTTTTCTGGGCTGCTTTTTCCCATGAATATCGTTTTAAACGTTCGTTACCTAAACGGATTAATTGAGAACGTTTTTTCTTCATTATATATTTTTTTTGTGATAGCTTCAGACATGGAACTAATAGAGTATGGATCAAAATATACAGCAGCATCACCTGCTATTTCGGGAAAACAACTAGTGTTGCTGAGTGCTACAGGGGCAGTGACATGCATAGGCTTCTAAAATAGGAATTCCAAAGCCTTCATAAAGAGAAGGATATACGAATAGTAAAGCTCTGGAGTATAATTCACTAAGAGCTTGATCAGAAGCTTTTATATGAATCGTATATTCGAATATACCCATGCCAATAAGCATATCTTGTTCGTCTTTTTAGTTTACTTCCTGTGTAAATTGCAAATAGTGTTTTATCTTGTTCATGTATTTGAGCGAATGTTTCCATAAAGCGTTTGAAGTTTTTATAGGGGTACGATCGCCAACAAATAATAGAAATCTTTCGGGTATTTGTAATTTATGTTTTCCGAAAAGTGTTTCATGCTTGTGCTGTGGTAAATAAATCTATCTTTTTGAGGATTAATATTGAAAATTTCAATGATATCTTTTTTGGTGTTTTCGCTAATAGCTATAATTCGATTGGCACGTGTTATAACCTTTTTTTTATGACCTATTGTGATATTTGCATCTGTTACATATTGTGGAAATTTTTCGTGGATCATATCGTGTACAGTAATAATGTATGGGTTTTCTCCAATATAATCTAAAAATATGGATCATAGTATGTAGGGTGTAATAAGTATGGTCCACCTGTTTTTTAGTAGTTTTTTGTTATTTCGTGATTCTTTTTTTCAAAAAGGAATGATATCGTTTGTAGATAAATCTTGGCAATAATATTAGGCTTTTCCAACATCCAACTTGTGAGGTAATAATTGATAGAATATCGCACGGTGATTTTATGTTTTGCTGAAATTCTTTTAATTATCTCACAGAAATAACGTGAAATACCACCAAAGCGTTGCATTTTCGAATATTTGATAGTCATATATGATAAAAACGATTTCATAGTCATTATTGTTTTGGTTTATGAAATGAAAAAAATGAATTTATGTAGTATAAAAATAAGATGATTTTCCTTATACGTTTTTTGAACTTGTGAGTTTTATTTAATAACGGAACTAAGTTACCAAGCCCTGTTTCCCTGAAAGCCTCTAGTTCTAAAAAATGATTTGAAAAAAGGTTTTATTGATGTTTTGTTCTATCCATTTGTTGCGTTCTTCCCATGTTTTCTCATAATTAGAACTTGCACCTCCACCATCGTATTCAACGATAGTTGTTGGAATGTGTTTATAGCTACATCCTTTTTAAGATTATAGAGTGGATTGCATGTATCCAGTCTGATATAATTTTATAGTTAGTATCATATTTTTGTTCTATGAATAATGAATGGTGGATAAAACAAGCTTGTTGTGAAATCCAACCTTTTGAATTTGCAAGAAAGAATGTGTCGAATCTATCTGGGTATTTCCATATCCATGGATCTTCGTTTGTTGGTATAATTTTTTATATTGCCATATATGTATTGGGTGCCATCAAAGGAATATGTCTTAAAACATCTTTTATAAGACAATCTCAGAGTTGAGAAAAAATATAGATATTCTCCAGAAGCATGTTCTATTCCTTTATTCATTCCATCGTATATTCCACTGTCTTTTCTGATACCCAGTAGGCCAAATGAGAAGTTTCTTTACTGTATTTTATAATTGTTTCTTTGCTTCCATCTGTTGAACACGCATCAATAATGATATGTTCATAAGATGTGAATGACTGATTCTTTATGCTATTCAGAGTTGCTATTAATCCTTTGTTATTGTTGAAATTTACAGTTATGATACTTAATGTGGGTTGGGTCATAATCATTTATTTAAATGTGTTTGCAAATATAATAATAATGAATTGAATTTGTAGGTTTGTTATATGATAAAATTGTTGGAAGTGCTTTAGCTATTTTTAATAGGAAAGAGGGCTTTTTGTTACTTTTTTGTTGTGTGGGGTAGTGAGGAATTATGTATATTTGCTGAATATAACGATTTATATAATAAATGAATGGATTGTTTAGTAAGTGTAATTGTCCCTGTCCATAACACAGTTGAGTATTTGCCTAGGTGTATTGATTCGATACGTAATCAATCTTTGAAAGATATAGAAATAATTCTAGTAGAAAATCAATCAAATGATGGCTCTGCCGCATTGTGTGATGAATATATGTCTTTTGATTCTCGTGTGAAAGTACTTCATCTTCCGGTTGCCAATGCATCAATAGCTCGTAATGCAGGACTAGATATTGCTTCAGCTCCCTATGTTGGTTTTGTTGATAGTGATGATTATATCGATTATAATATGTATGAGGAGTTATTTGATGTGATAAAAATGTCATGATGTTGATATTGTCTATTCTAATTTTCAGACTGAATATTTGGATGGTCGAATTGAAGGATGTGGTAAAAACTCTGGACAGATATATATACGCTCATCGTTGGATGTATTAAGAGATATGATGTGGGATAAATTGAATTGTTCGTCTTGTACAAAGCTTTTTAAAAGAACAGTCTTTTCAGAGTATAAATTTCCAGAAAATAATATTTATGAAGATAGAATTGCGATGCATATGTGGATATTGCAATGTAAGCAGGTAGCTTAGGTTGATAAGGTGTTTTTATCATTATGTTGAACGCAGTAGTAGTCTTTGTCATTTAATTACTCCTTTGAATAGATATCATTATTTTATGGCTGAATTTTCTCGGATAGAGTTTATAGAGAAGCACTTATTGTTTGAAGGAGAAGAATTATTGGAAGTAAGGAATAGGCTTATTCGTATATGTTTTTTACTTTTGAGGAGTTTGTCCTTTTGACGAAACCGAGGTGTTTTCAGAAGCCAATAAAGCATATGAGAGCTAAATTTAAAACATTATTAAAATTTCCTTCTCGAGAGTTAGAAGTTTTTTATCGCAAACGAATAAGAAAAATTGTCTATTTTTGGCCAATATATTATTGGCGACATTTTTCCTGATTAGAAACAACTGGCAGGGGTCTAGTATGTAGGTATTGATATATGTAAATTGAGGTTGGACGATGTAGTCGGAGGAAAACTGACGAATTGTATGTCCTAAATGTTGATAATATAAATGTAATATGGATAAATTACTACCACTTGTGTCTGTTATTGTTCCTGTTTACAATGGGGAAATTTTTCTAGAAAAATGCCTTAAAAGTGTAATATGTCAGAGCTATACAAATATTGAGATTATTGTTGTAAATGATGGAAGCATAGATAATACATCATTGATAATAGATCGATATGTAAAATTGGATAAGCGTATAATCGGGTTGGAACAGAAAAATGGAGGACCTGCCCTAGCTAGGAATAAAGGTTTGAAAAATAGCTAAGGGAAAATATGTGCAATATTTGGATAGTGATGATTGTCTGCATGAAAAAGCAATTGAATATTTGCTAGATAAAGCGGAAGCTAGCAATGCGGATATTTGGTTGCCCTTTCCAGTTTTGTTATTTAATGGTGCCTCTTATAAATCGTCGTTTTTTAATTTCTCAAGTATGTCTGGTATTGATTACCTTAAAGAAATATTAAATAATAAGGCTTATTGGAGTGTTTGGTCTAAATTTCATAAACGTGAATTGTTGTTGAATGACCCAATGGAGATATATCCAAATATATGTTTTGGGGAGGATGTGATTTGGGTGTGCAGTTGCTTTTTACGTTTCAAAGAAAAAGTTGTTTCTATAGAATATGTTATTTTAGATTATAATATTCGGAATCTTTCACTTTCTCATTCTTGCAATTTTGATGAAGGCAAATTTGCGAATTTTGAATTTTATAGAAGTTGGTTGGAACTTTTACCTTGCACAAAAGGGAGTGATAGACTTTATGAAAAAAGACTTGGCATTTTTTTCATATTAGAAATACTTTCCAAAAAAAATTGTTTGGAGGAAGATACGTAATTTGAAAAAAGACATGGATAGAATAATACAGGATTTGAGATGCTTTCCTGAATTGAAGCAATCAATGTCTAAGCGTGAATTGAGGGTGGTTTCTGCTTTCCGATTTTTTCCATGTTGTGGGGAACTTAAGGTTGAAGTACTATATTCAAAAAAGGTAAAATTTAGGTGTACTAAAATATTATTATGGTGCTTGAACTATGAATTGTGGCACTTGTAAAATGCTAGTGTATTTGACGCTTTTTATTAGTTAGATTTAAGGAGGAGGATGGCTGCTTAATTGAAGGGGTCCATATCTCATTTTTTTTTTCTGTTCAATTCTTTTTGTGAGAAATAATATTGTTGATTTTTAAAAAAAATGATATTAATTTTCTAATCCTTTTCTTAAAATTTTTTTGTTTGTGATATTGGCTGTATGAAAGAAGGCAAGTTCGGAAATACGATACTCGTATAGCTCAGATAATGCATCTAATATGGCTTTCGGAAACTTGCTTTTTGATCCATTTATTCGTTCTCTTCCATTAATTTTTTCTTGATTGGTACTGATCCCATTCCGTCTACTTCTGCTATTACAATGTCTATATATTTATAGCTGCAATCGTTAAAAATAATACTTTCCATTGTATGTATCCAGTCTGATATGATTTTGTATTCAGTGTTATATAATTGTTTCTGAAATAGGGAATGAGTGAATGAACAAGCTTGATGTGGTAATGCTGTTTTAAGAAGGTAAACGATATCTAATGTTTCAGAGGGGTAATATATCTGTAGTCTTTTTTTTTCTGATAATATGTATTTTATATTTCCATATATATATTTATTACCATCTAAAGCTATTTCCTGTAGTATGGTATTGCTTATTAAAGGTATCTCCAGAATTTAGAAAAAACAGATACTCTCCATGCGCTTGTTTTTTATACCTTTGTTCATTCCGTCATAAATGCCATTATCAGGCTCTGATACCCAATAAAGTGGAAATGTAATTTCTTTTTCATATAGTAGGATTGCGTCTTTACTTCCATCTGTGGAGTTAGCATCAATGATGATATGTTCAAAAAAAACGCTTTCTTGATTTTTGATACTATTTAAAGTTCGGATAAGTCCACTTTTGTTGTTGTAGTTTACGGTAATTATGCTTAGTAATGGAGCAATCATGTTCCTAATCTTATAAAATTATATGCTATGTTGGCTGTATATTCTGCAAATATACATATATTTGTCATTAATACGAAATTAAAGTTAATGCTTTTTTAAAATATGTTGGGTGATTTGAAAGAAATATCTATAAATATTTGCTGAATAGAGGGACTGTTACGAACTAAAATTGTTGTATGATGGACGGTGGTATTTGTTCGCAGATGCATCAATATTTATTGGGAAATTTATATCGTAAAAAGGTTTTCAGTGTGTTATGATTTGACATTTTATAAGGAATGGGGATTAGATATAAACAATGAATTTGTTAGAAACTTTGATATTTTTTGAAGGCTTTCCCGTATTTGGAGTTTGAAGAAGCGTCAAAACTGGAAGTGGATGTATATAGAAGAGAATACTTTTATGGGGGCAATGATGGTGATATTCGTACTAATGATATGTCATTTCTTAGTTTGGTTCCACCTATATATTTAGGAGGGATATTATCATTTCCCCATCAAAGCAGTGGCTTGAAACTTTTCAATCTTTATATAGAATGGTTGATGAAGTGTTCTCGATAAAGTTAATCAGATAAAATGTTTAGAAATAGATAAGTGTGTGTAGATTCTGTTGGAGTTCATGTCAAGAAAGAGGAGATTTAAAGGAAGAAGTATCTTCTTATGGAGCACCAGCTTCATTTGATTATTTTATAAATGCTACGGCTTTCTTTAAAAAGAAATTGTATAGACCTTATTTTATTTTTTTTCAGATGAGCCAAAAAGGGTTAAAATGGACTTGTTGCCAAGGCTTTCTGTGAAAGATTGTGCAGAAGTGGTTGATATAAATGGCTCTGATAAAGGTTATATGGATTTATATCTGTTAGCTCATTGTAAACATCAAATAACGACGAAAGGAACTTTGGGGAAATTTGGAGCTTTGTTGGCAGACAACCCTGATAAGTATGTAGTATTGTATAATGATGAAACACAGCAATATTGGAAAATGTTACTCCAGAATCCGGTTTTTTATATAGTTTAATGAGGTTGTGCTAGACGGGTTGTAATGTTTTATTAAAGAAAAAGATTTGAAAATATATTGGAGATATCCTAAATTCTTGTAGCATTATAAAAGTTTTATTGTTAAAAAAAGCAATTGTTTATAGATGATGCTATAATTATTCTAT
>VOFC01000139.1_pt1 | contig 33070 bp, 44 predicted proteins | sample 5384161 | NCBI WGS metagenome assembly VOFC01 (sample SAMN12384722, study PRJNA508395) | human gut metagenome | isolation source: healthy gut B | host: Homo sapiens
TGCTCCTGTGTAATCGGAAGTCCGAGTTCCTTTTCTGTCTCTGCCAACGCAATCCAGAGTCTTCTCCAGGTCTGGAACTTCATATCCTGAGAAAAAATGAACTGCATTTCGCGGCTTGCATACCGTTCCGATAACGGGCTTGTATATCTGTCTGTGCTCATCAAAAACAACCATCCTCTCCTGTGTATTGGGTTATTGAAAACAATTTCGACACCGAAAGTATACCGTAAAACAACAGGCGGCGCAACTGTTTTATGCATACTGCAGCTTTTCGCACCGACACGCGTGGTGATGCTTTTTTGATCCACACATATGCGGCACTGCAGGGGGTAGTTCTGTCACCTTGTTCCTGCGCGTATACTTTCAGTAAGGATTCCCGGGACGTTTTTTGCCATGTATAAAAATCATCTGTTGAAAGGCGCTCTTTTGCTGACTGCCGCCGGAGTTTTCAGCCGCATTATCGGCTTTTTTTACCGGATTTTCCTCTCCCGCACCTTCGGTGCGGAGCAAATGGGCATCTATGAGCTGATCAGTCCGGTGCTCGCTCTTTCCTTTGCGCTGTGTACCCTCTGCCATCCAGAGTTCGATCTCCAAATTTACCGCTGCAGAACCGGAAGCAGCAATCTATGCCAAACGCAGGATATTGCTTACCGGTCTGTCCGTCTCGTTCGTCCTTTCGTGCCTCTGCACGCTCTTTGTCTGGCGGGAGGCTGATTTTATTTCCGACTTTTTATTAAAAGAAACGCGCTGTGCGCCGCTTTTAAAAATCGCCGCGCTCTCCTTTCCCGCCGCCTGTATCCATTCGTGTATCAACGGCTATTATTACGGCATCCGAAAATCCTTTCTTCCTGCGTTCTGTCAGGTTTTTGAGCAGTGCTTCCGCGTCGGCAGTGTCCTGCTTTTTGGGCAGTATGCGGCGGCCCGCGGACTTTCCTGCACGATTCAGCTCGCTGCAGTCGGACTTGTCATCGGGGAATGCGCTTCCATGGCGGTTTCCGTTTTTGCCGCAAGAATCCATTTTTCCAAAAAACTCCCCGAAAGCCTTCCGCTAAAGCTTTCTCGGCCGGAGCTGTTTTCCAGACTGTTTTCCTTCGCTGCACCCCTGTGCGCCACGCGAGTCTGCCTGCATCTGCTCGGAACAATCGAATCCTCCCGCATCCCGGTCAGCCTGCAGCTGTTTGGCTATTCCTCCCATCAGGCGCTTTCTGCTTATGGCGTATACACCGGCATGGCGATGACCTGCATCCTGTTTCCCGGCGCGCTGACCAATTCGATTGCTGTCCTGCTCATGCCGACCATCTCCTGCGCGGACGCTTCGAATAACCAAAGCGCCATCTACAGTGCCATTTTTCAGTGCACCTGCTTCTGTCTTTTCATCGGCGTCGGCTGTACTGCTGTCTTTTCTCTGTGCGGAAACTTCATCGGCTCTGCGCTGTTTGGAAACGTACTTGCCGGGCAGCTGATTCGGATGTTTTGTTTTCTCTGCCCTTTTCTGTACCTGAATACGACGCTGCTTTCGATTTTAAACGGGCTTGGAAAAACAGGCTGTACTTTTCTGTTCCAAATCCTGTCCCTCGCCGTGCGGCTGTTCTTCGTTTTTTTCATCCTGCCGCTCTCCGGCATTCCCGGACTGTTCCAGGGCATGCTCTTGGGGCAGATGCTCCTGACGATACTCTGCGCAGCAGCGCTGTTTTTTGTTTTGTCGCGGCGGCATGCGTGAATTGACTGTTTTTTGCGCGTCAGTAACCAGTTTTCCGCGCCATTTGCACAGTTTCCCTCGCCATTTGCAATACAATAGAATGCACACTCCCTCTGTAGCTTTCTGTGGGCAGATTTTCATGCGAGCATGAAATCTGCCCATAAAAAAGCTACATGGAAACTGGTACGAAATCATAAAATTGGCTTGCGCCTGCGTTTTTCCTATACTATAATGAAAAACGCTTCCGTTCTGCATAAATATGCAGCCGGAAAGAGAATGGTGCTTCATCAGCACCGTCTGCGAAGGAGAAAAGTCATGAGTTTCGATTATATCAGAAAACTTCCTACTCCCGATGAAATCCGGGAGCAGTATCCGGTTCCGGATTCTCTGGTTCCGATCAAGCAGAAACGCGATGCCGAGATCCGCGATGTCCTCACCGGCAAAAGCGACAAGCTGCTGGTTATCATCGGTCCCTGCTCTGCAGATAACGAAGATGCGGTCTGCGATTATATCCACCGTCTTGCAAAAGTCAACGACAAGGTATCCGACCGCCTGATCCTGATTCCGAGAATTTACACCAATAAGCCCCGTACCACCGGCGACGGCTACAAAGGGTATTGTCCATCAGCCCGACCCCGAAAAAAAAGAGGATTTCCTGCACGGTCTGATCGCGATGCGCCATATGCACATCCGCGCGCTGTCCGAAACCGGCCTCAGCGCTGCCGATGAAATGCTCTATCCCGAAAACTGGGGCTATGTATCCGATATCCTGTCCTATGTGGCAATCGGCGCCCGCAGCGTAGAGGATCAGCAGCACCGTCGACGGTTAGCGGCTTTCGATCTTCCGTCTGGCATGAAGAACCCCACCAGCGGTGACTTCTCCGTTATGCTGAACTCCGTTTATGCCGCACAGCATCCGCACAGATTCATCTACCGCGGCTATGAAGGCAGACAAACGGCAACGACCTCGCCCACACCGTCCTGCGCGGCGCGACAAGCAAGCATGGACGCAACATTCCCAACTATCATTACGAGGATCTGCAGATCCTGCTCGGTCTTTATAACGAGCGTGATTTAAAAAACCCCGCCTGCATTATCGATTCCAACCATTCCAACTCCAATAAGCAGTTTGACCAGCAGGTTCGAATCGTCAAAGAGGTGATGCACAGCCGTCATTTAAGCCCCGACATCCACAACTTCGTCAAGGGCGTTATGATCGAGAGCTATATTGAAGAAGGCAACCAGAAGGTTGGCGGCGGCGTTTATGGAAAGTCCATCACGGATGCCTGCCTCGGCTGGGAAGCTTCCGAGCGCCTCATCTACGATCTGGCGGAGCTGAATTACTAAATATCACCTGTCTTCAAAACGTCAGCTTGCAGGCTCAACAGGTATTCTGTCCGCAGAAATAAAATTATGTATTCGTCTAAAAAGGCTCACCCTAACGGATGAGCCTTTTTTCTTCCCGGATTTGTTCCTGATTCACATTGATATAAATCTGCGTTGTGGAGATGTCGGCATGTCCGAGCATTTCCTGCACGCTCTGCAGGTTTGTGCCGTTTGCAACCAGATGTGCCGCAAAGCAGTGGCGCAAAGTATGCGGCGTGACCTCTTCCGTGATTCCCGCGCGCTGCACATAGCCTTTTAGCAGCTTCCAGAAGCCCTGACGGCTCATCGGCTTTCCTGCGCAGTTGACAAACAGTGCCTGCTGCGTTTCCTCCGCTACCAGAGCCTGTCTGCCATGCTGCAGATACGCTTCCAGCGCTGCTTTCGCTTTATTTCCAAACGACACCGTACGCTGGCGGTTTTGTTCCGTACAGAACAAAAAGGACAGTTTTAAATTTACATCCGAAAGCTTCAGGCCGATCAGCTCCGATACCCGGATACCGGTTGCATACAAAAGCTCCAGCATCGCTTTGTCCCGAAGCTCCTTCGGACTCGTTCCCTGCACCGCATCCATCAGTCGTTCCACCTCTTCCGGACTCAGCACGCCGGGCAGCTTCTTTTCCACCCGAGGGGCTTTGAGCGTCTCCGACACATCCATCATCAGCACGCCCTCCCGCACCAGATAATGGCAAAACGCCCGAATCGATGCGATATTACGGGAAATCGTCGCAGCTTTTCTCTGCTTTTCTTCCAGAAAACGGATATAACCATACAATGCCGTCGCAGTCAGATCCTCTACCTTGGTCATCTGATACCGGGCACGCAGAAAATCCGCCAGCTGATACAGATCTCGCCGATAGGAAAGCTCCGTATTCTGGGAGGTTCCTTTTACCTTATGGCAATATTCAATAAATGACTCAATCTGTGCTTCCATCCCTCTGCTTTCCCTTCTTTTGACCGTATCGGTCGTGTGGAACCATTATATACAATGAAATTCAGAAAAGCAATGTTGAAACTTCCGCATTTTCAGGCGATTTTTCGGCATGTTTTCAGGTAATACCAGATAGTGGTACGGGGAAATACCAGTTCCACCATATCTTGATTTGGCATTCCGCATCTCCTATCCCCCAAAACAGACGCATCACGGCTTTTAAAATAAATGGATTGACATACCCTTCTACCGCACAGCCGATTCCAATCACCGCCAGGGAAATCCACACGCCCGAAGCAGCTTTTTTGTGCAGGCACCATTCCAGCAGCATACAGTAGCGGAACCAGCACCGCCTGTTGTGGAACCAGCGCCGCCAGAAAAAGAAGCTTCCTCGGATTCCATAGCGCAGCGACAGCACCGTCAGGATCATCCCTGCCGCCAGTCCGCTCCCCGCTGCAAGCACAATCAAACAGATCATCCCTGCCCCAGAGAGTGCAAAGCAACACGAACAGCAGCGCGTTCCAAGCCTTTTTTGCAGGCAGTATAAAAACAGTCCTGTCCGGTTCATGTCCCATTCTGAAATTCCCGACAGCGTATCCGTATCCAGAAAGCCTTGATTTTGCACAAATAGCCCCGGAAAAAAGCACACGCAGGCGATTCCCGCCAGAAATCCCGCCAGAAGAAGCACCGCCCCAATCTCTTTTTCCTGCTGCCCGAACCGTTTCCAAAAAGACATCGCATTCCCCGTTTTTATATTTTTAACAGCGCCGGCATAAGCCGACAGATAACAACAGCGTCACGGCATGAACTGCTGCACCTACCGTGACGCTGTCTGCGCATCCGCTCGTTGTAATCTATGCGGCTGCTGGGGAATTTTGCATTTTTTCAATTGGTACTGTGAAAGGTATCACACACCCCTTGGCGCTTCTATGCAGTACCGTGCTGCGCTATTTTTTCGTATTTCGCCTTATAGCTCATGATCGCCGCGATTGTCTTGCCGTCCTCGATTTTTCCGGAATAGATCATTTCACACAGCTCATCGACCGAATACGCATAGACATCGATAAATTCATCCTCGTCCAAATGCTGATGGGTCGGCTTTAAATCCTGCGCAACATAGATTTCGATCTTTTCATTGCAGAACGCAACGGTCGTCCGCAGACTTAAAAGATGCGTCAGATTTTCAGAATGATATCCCGTCTCCTCTTCCAGCTCCGCGCGGCAGCCAGCATCGGCGGCTCGTCTGCGCCGTTTAATCCGCCCGCCGGGATTTCCAGCGTATAACGGTCGAGAGCATTGCGCCACTGACGCACCATCAGAAGCTTTCCATCCTCCCGCACCGGAACGACCGCAGCCGCGCCTGCTTATGCCCGATAAAATCCCATTCTGCGATGTTCCCGTTCGGAACCTGAATGGTGTCCCTGTAATAATCGATGATCGTTCCGTGATAGACCAGCTTTCGATCCAGCCGTTTAAATTCCTCTGCCATGTTGACTTCTCCTCTGCATAGAAATAAGCATCCCACCCGTCCAAGGTACAAGATGCTCATTTCTTAAAATATTTTTTCTACCGGGGCAAATCAGCCTTTACATCTGATTTCCTGATGCTTTGATTATACGCCGTGATATTTTAGGAATCAACCTTCATAGCTTCCCGATCGTATTGTCCCAGATCGCGTCGAATACCTTATCATAGGTGGTATTTCCAGCGCCGCCCTTGGGTGCCAGCTTGCGCTTTTCTGTGCTCTCCCCGTAACAGATAAAGTTTTCCAGCAGCCGTTTTCCCAGCATCGCCGTGATGTCCCCATTCTTTGAAGCAAATGCGTAATAATAGTTGGATTTCTTTTTTCGTCCCCACAGGATTTTTCCTTCGTGCTGCCCGTTTTTCAACAGCTCCTCCACCCTGTCATACTGACCAGCCGACGTCTCGCAGTCCCTGTCGCACGGGGCAAGCTCCGGGGTAGAAAACTGTACATAGTACGAATACTCGCTCTTACCTTCGTCATCGTCGGAACGGTCAAATTCTTCCTCATATACCGCGTCAAAATGAATATCTGCGATAAAAAGATCCCCGTTTATGATCATTTCCTTTACGGTGTACAAAGGATTCCCGAACAGCTGTTTTTTCTGCTCCCCGGAGCATCTGCCACTTCCATCGGCACCTTCTGCCAGTTCAGGGAAGAAAGCTCAACCACCTCTTTTGCTTCCCGTCCACAGGCTGTGCATTTCCCATCCGCCAGCTCCTTTCCACAGAACACGCAATATCTTTTTATTGTCCCTGTTTGTAAAAATTCCCATGATAGCTCCTCCTTTTTATTTTTTACTGTTTATTCTTTTAGCATGCAATCTGCTTTCTCATGCAATCTGACCTGCCGTTTCCAAACTCTGCCCAGGACTGATCGCTTCCCCATTCGTCCCAGCTGTCATCCTCCCAATAGTCGTCATCCTCAAAGAACAGCCAGTCGATCAATCCCAGTCGTCTTCATAGTCGTCCCAGCCTTCCCAGTCGTCCTCATACCAGGATTCATAATCATAGTAATCGTTATAGCCCTCGGCATAAACGAATTTTTCCAGCCAGCCGACATAGTCGGCGTCCATCCCCACACCGGTAAAAACCGGATAGAGATATCCATAAAACTCAGAATCCCCATAAGGCAGCGTGACGGACAGTCCTGTCATTCCAACCTCGTCGTCCGTACAATTAAAATAACAGATGGAAAGGTTTACCGCAGCTGCCAGTGCCTCTGCCTCTTTGGATTCGATATTCTGCGCCACTGCCATGATATCCGTTATATAATAGTCTGACATGGAATAATCTCCATCCTCGTCAAACAGAAAATCAAACAGCCCTTTTTCCCGCAAAACAGGATGAGCGCGCCTGCCGCCCCGGACGTGCATACTGTAATTTTCCCCCAGCAGCGCAGGCTCATTTGCATAGGCAAAATCAGCCCACGCGGTATAGAGCACCTTCATGTAGGATTCGTCGATCAGCGCCAGCGTGGAAGACCCCTCGCCGTTTTCTTCATTATCTGCGATCATGTCATCCACGATGATTTTCCCAAGCTCCTCAGAGGAAATGCTGCTGTTCTCCGACAGGGCGTTCAGCCATCCCGTGTTACGACCAGCCGTAGCCGGATTCAAAATCCTCCGACAGAATCATGTAATCGCAATAATTGTACATGGCACAGCAAAGCTCTAACGAAGACATAATGCAGCTGTCCATGCCGATGATATCAAAGTAAATCCCGCTCTGGCGGATTGCCGTCTGGATCTCATCGATCGTAAGCACCGAATCCTCCGACTGGTGTTCGTCATATCCAAAGCCGTATACCGGTCCTGCACCGTGATCCCAGAAAATCAAGATATAACGGTTTGCCGGATAATTTTCTGCGCCCCAGGAAATAAAATCAGCAAGCGTATCCGGCGATGTACAATCCAGCTGTCCGAGGCTGTCATCCACAAGCACCAGGTTCCCGGCTTCCGCCTTATAACGCTGCGTGTGATCGGAGGCAATTCCAAGCCTTTTTGACCAGCTTTTTGTGCCGATCGTCTCCACGAGGACATTGACCTGGCTGCTGATGTTCGCCGCAAGCATCTCACAAAGATCCTCCGTTGCCTCTCCGTCCTCCGATTCCAGATCCGAACCATTCATATAGACAAATACGGTCGCTTGGTCCTTTCCATCGCCTTTTATCTCTGTCTGTTTCTCCTTTACCATATCTTCCGGAAATTCTTTGTATTTCTTACAAAGATCTGCACCAATCTGGATATGGGAACCTTCAACCTCATGATCGATAGATTTACCGATATCATGAAGCAATCCGGCACGTTTTGCCATACGGACATCTACACCGATTTCTCCGGCGAGAATTCCTGAAAGCTGTGCCACCTCGATGGAATGTTTCAGTGCATTCTGTCCATAACTGGTACGGAACTTCATACGTCCAAGGAGACGCACCAGCTCCGGATGGATGCCGTGCACACCAACTTCAAGTGTTGCTGCTTCACCTTCCTCACGGATCATGTTCTCTACTTCTTTCTGTGCTTTCTCTACCATTTCCTCGATCCTTGCCGGATGAATCCTGCCATCTACGATCAGTTTTTCGAGGGCGATACGAGCCACCTCACGGCGGATCGGATCAAAGCCGGATAAGATCACTGCTTCCGGAGTATCATCGATGATCAGATCCACACCCGTCATGGTTTCCAGTGTACGGATGTTTCTGCCTTCTCGTCCGATGATCCTTCCTTTCATTTCGTCATTCGGAAGCTGTACTACAGAGATCGTAGTCTCTGCAACATGATCTGCCGCACATTTCTGAATGGCATTGACCACATATAATCAGCAGGGTAACAATTGCTGTTATAACGATTGGCACCATCATTCCAGGAGCACCTCCTTATTTAATTTTCATTGTGCAATATCAGTTATAGAATGTTCATTCCCATTCTTATAAACAATTTTACAACATCTCAATTTTATACAATTCCACTACAGATGTCAAGTAATTCCGTGCCATTCTGCACAAATCGGTGCCCCTGGTAGTTACAATTCACCCGCCAGCTCCATGGCTTTTCTGATGGTTTCCGCGCTGATGCCCTTGCGATACAGAAAAGCCGCCGCCTTCCGCTTCTCTGCAAAGTCTGCCTGCGCAGGATCGTAACGCTTTTTGGCAAGCCACATCCGCGCGAGCGCAAGTTCGTCCCGGTCCATCCCCCTTTTCTGCCGCTTCTGCAAATGCTGCTTCTATTTCATCCCTCGAAACGCCTCTTGCGATCAGATCCTGTTCCAACACGCGTTTGCTCTTTTTTCCCGCCTGATTAGCGATGTAATCCTTTTGCAAACTGCAGATCATCCACATAATGATAGGATTTTACATAAGCGAGCGCGCTGTCGATGCTTTCCTGCGGATAACCGCCCTCTTTTAATTTGCTGCGCAGTTTGCTCTCCGTATATGCCCTGCTCTGCAAAAGGTTCATACAGCGTAGCGTCGCCCGTTTGGGCAGCACCTCCTGCATGATCTCCCGATAGGATTCTTCTGAAAGCTCTTCCTGTTCCCGCACCCCGTATAAACGAAGTTCGCCTTTGTATAATACAAAGGCGAAACTGTCCTCTAAATATATTTTGCAGCGGGACCGGGACAATTCTTCTATCCGGGTCACTGTCATGTACGTCTTACTCCTTTTCTGTCAGGCTCTGTTCTTTTGCGTCTGCACCAGACTTCTCTACTTTGCCTGTCGCAGCTTTCTCAGACTTTGCTGCTGCGTCTGCAGGTGTTTTTCTCTTCAGGCCGTAATGCTCGCGTACCTTCTCCTCGATCTCCTCGCAGATGTCCGGATGGTCCTTTAAGTAGCTTTTGGCATTCTCACGTCCCTGACCGATCTTATTGCCCTCGTAAGCATACCATGCGCCGCTCTTGTTCACGACGTTGATGTTCGCTGCCAGATCCAGGATATCCCCGACAACGGAAATACCTTCTCCGAACATGATATCGAATTCCGCTTCCTTGAACGGAGGCGCAATCTTGTTTTTAACGACTTTGACACGGGTACGGTTGCCGACCACTTCACCGCCCTGCTTTAAGGATTCGATTCTGCGCACATCCATACGGATCGAAGCGTAGAATTTCAACGCACGTCCACCAGTCGTTGTCTCCGGGTTACCGAACATAACGCCGATCTTCTCACGCATCTGGTTGATAAATACCACGGTACAGTTGGACTTGCTGATGACACCGGTCAGCTTTCTCAGTGCCTGGGACATCAGACGCGCCTGCAAAGGCCTACATGGCTGTCGCCCATATCGCCCTCGATCTCCGCCTTAGGTACCAGAGCCGCAACAGAGTCCACAACAACGATATCGATCGCGCCGGAGCGAACCATCGTCTCCGCAATTTCCAGCGCCTGTTCACCATTGTCCGGCTGGGAAATATAAAGGTTATCGATATCTACACCGATATTTTTCGCATAAACAGGGTCAAGCGCATGCTCTGCATCGATAAATCCGGCGATTCCGCCGTTTTTCTGTACTTCTGCGATCATATGCAGGGTAACTGTCGTCTTACCACTGGATTCCGGTCCGTAGATCTCGATAACACGTCCCTTGGGATTCCGCCCAGTCCCAGTGCAATATCCAGGCTCAGGGAACCGGTCGGGATCGTCTCCACATTCATCTGAGAGGCAGGGTCACCGAGCTTCATCACTGCTCCCTTGCCATATTCTTTTTCAAGCTTTGCAATCGCTGCGTCGAGCGCTTTTAATTTTTCTTCTCTTTCCATGCTGTCTCCTTCTACACAAGAACGGATGTTCTGGTATTATCATAAAACATTTGTTCGATTTTGTCAACAACAGAAGTTACGGTTCATGCGCGGCATGCATTTCCCCAGAAATTCTTCGTATGAATAGCAGTCTGTTTTTTCAGCATATCATAAAAACACCGGTCTGAACAGCCTTTCCCCGGTATCTTTTGAGGTACAGTTCAGGATTGCCTCCCTGTCTGAAAATAGTATAATAAAATTATCAAACAGACAAGGAGGGTACTGTATGGATCGTTTGAAAGGAAAAGTAGCTGTCATCACCGGCGGAAATTCCGGTGTCGGGGAAGCGACCGCCAAATTGTTTGCAAAAGAGGGGGCTGTTGTTGTCATCACCGCACGCAGGGAGGCCGCCCTGACGAAGGTTGCCGAGGAAATTAAAGCCGCCGGCGGCGAAGCTTTTGCTGTCTCCACCGATATTTCCAAACCGGAGGATCCCGAACGGCTCATGGAGCTGGTCCTGAAAAAATACGGTAAAATTGATATTCTCATCAACAATGCCGGAATTCTGGAAACCGGCTTAAAACCAATCGACCGCTTTTTGGATGAAGATCTCGACCGCATTGTTGAGACGAACCAGAAAGGAACCATGCGCTGTATGCGTGCTGCTGCCAGACGAATGCAGTCGGGCGCTTCGATCGTCAACGTCGCTTCCGTAGCAGGCGTAAAAGGCTGCGGTGGGGCCGCTTATGTCGCTTCCAAGGCTGCCGTAATCGGTGTGACCAAGCACACTGCGCTCCGTTTCCAGCAGGCCGGCATCCGCTGCAATGCGATCTGCCCCGGGAATATCATCACGCCGATGACGACCGGAACTGATCCTGCCGTGCTCGACCCGGATATGATCGGCGCAATGGCTGCTCACAGCAATTTAAAGACACCGTCCTGCACCGCAGAGGATGTTGCCAACGTGATCCTTTTCTTCGCAAGTGACGACTCCCGCGCCATCACGGGACAGGTGATCGTGACCGATTTCGGCGCAATGCTATAAATCGTCAACGCAGGGGATCGCCCACGCTCCATAACGGAATCGGGCGGTCCCCTGCTGTTTTACATTTTTTTCAGATATTCCTCGTAGTCCTTTATCGTCGCCGTCATCCATCCAAACTGATTGTTCACGCCATTATAGTTAAACCCGATTTCCAGGCCGACTGGCGTATGAAGAAAATACCTCCATCCGAGGAAAGAAGCTTCCGGAGCATCTCCGTCGGCCACTCGTTTTCTGACAGTTCCAGACCGTTCTGTTTTTGGCACTGGTTGCGGAATCGCTCTGCCAGTCGCGTCGAATAGTTAAGCTGTTGTTCTTTTTTCAGAATTGTCCCTGTCTCCACATCGATATTGATCGCAGACAGTCCCGGCATGCTCTGGTTATTCAGATAAAACTTCTGATCGAACACAACACTCAGATGCTCGCTGTCCATGTTCGTGACATAGCCAAAGCACTGAATGTGACAGGAATCAAAGCCCGCCTGTTCGACGTACATCTGACAATAATTTTTATAAAGAAGCGCCTGCTTTTCGATGATTTCATTCAAATAATCCCGATTCCTGATCTCACCGGTCAGCTTCGGATACAACGCATAAAACGACGCATCCTCCTGCTTGCGGCTCAAATCACACTCCTGCCACTCCACGCCGTAAGGGAGGTCATCGCGAATCGCATCCGTGATTTTTTCATAATACTCATCGTCCGCAGACGGAACATAGGTTTCATCCGTGGATTTGCCGGAGGCAGAGTCCGCCGGGCCAGGCTGTATGCCTGACGAAGCATCGGGCGTCCCCGGCATCGAATTTCCAAAATTGTCCTGTGCACCTGCAAGAGCGCTCTGCCGTGCAGAGTCCGCCGCCTGCTCCATCTGTTCCAGAAAGACTGCCGCCTGTGCCTCCATGCGTTCAAGCTCCGAGCGGTCCCCCGTCACAATCAGGAACAGGGCGAGGCATAGCAGAACCGCAAAGATTGCCGAAGCGATGCAGACAGCCGTAAAATAACGGTGATTCTGGTGCTTCTTCATCCTCGATCACTCCTTTTTCGAACAATTCTCCAAAATACAGCGCCGCGTCAGCGTCAGCGCTGCGGATACCGCATTGTCGCGAATTTTTTCACGGTTTCCGGAAAATCGATATTCCTGCGCGATCGTATGTCCCTGCACGCTGCAGCCGATATAAACCAGTCCGACTGGCTTGCGTGCCGTTCCTCCGTCTGGTCCTGCGATTCCGGTGATCGATACCGCGACGTCTGCCTTCGCCGCCGCAAGCGCCGCCGGAGGCCATCTCCTTGCCGTCTGCGTGCTGACCGCACAGAATTCCCTTAACGTGCTCTTTTTTTTACGCCAAGGAGCCGTCGTTTCGCCTGATTCGCGTAGGTCACATAACCGGTCTGGAACACGGAGGATGCTCCCGCCACATTGACAATTCTGCCAGCCAGAAGGCCTCCGGTGCAGGATTCCGCACAGGTAATGCTCATCTTATTTTTCTTTAGCAGCTTCACAACCGCTTCTTCCAGCGTCCGCTCTTCCTTTGTCGTGTAAACCATTTCACCGAAACGTTTTTTCAGCTCGCGTATAACAGGCTTCACCAGCTTTTTGCCCTCCTGCTCGTCTTTTGCACGGGCAGTTACACGCAGATGTACCTCGCCGGTTTTGGCATAGGGCGCGATCGTCGGATTCGTCTGCGCATCGATCATATCCTGAATCATCGCTGCAGCCTTGCTCTCACCGATTCCACACAGCTTTACGGTGCGGGAATAGAAAATTTCCGGACTGAGCTTCTGTAAATACGGTTTTACCTGCTGCTCAAACAGCGGATGCAACTCGTTCGGAGGACCGGGCAATAAAATCATACGCTTTCCGTTTTCTTCCAGAATCAGTCCCGGTGCTGTACCGTTATCGTTGTCGAGCACCATTGCTCCCTCCGGGCAGAGCGCCTGTTTTTTGTTATTTTCGGTCATTTCGATCCTGCGCGCCTTAAAATATGCCTCGACACGTTCCAGGCTGTGCATATCCATCACCAGACCTTTCCCCATCAGCTGCGCTGCAGTCTCTTTGGTCAGGTCATCCGTCGTAGGTCCCAGTCCGCCTGTCAAAATAACAATATCCGAACGGTTCAGCGCCTGCTGTATCTGCTCCTTTAAGCGCACCGCGTTGTCACCGACTACACTCTGATAATAGCAGGAAAGCCCCAGCCGCGCACACTGCTCCGACAGCCACGCCGCGTTCGTATTTACGATATTTCCCAGTAAAATCTCTGTTCCGACTGAAATCAATTCTACTGTCATAATTTTCCTCATTTCTGCGCACGTTTTTTGCTCATGTCGAGTTTGTGTCAAGTGCGTGCAGACACAAATCTCGTGATTGAAAAATTTTATTTTTCAATCTTCCTCCTGTCTGTGTTTTCGGAAATCCTGCGCTGTATTTTTCGTTTTTCCATATAACAGCTCAGGCGCGCGGCACATGCGCAAACAATGAATGCACGCTCTGCGAGCATTCTATTGTTATAAAAAAGCGTCATGCGCAGCGCGCCTGTCTTTTCCTAAAATTCATAAAAGTACTCTGCAAAAGCCACATTACGGCAAAGCAGAACTTTTATCCTGATCAGTGCTGGTCTTTGAGCACGTCTTTGTTTTTCATCAGATAATCTACCAGAGATACCACTGTCAGCACCAGCGCCACCCACATTACAATCGTGGTCAATACGGACAGTGCTTCGATATTGGCAATCATCAGACAGATCATAACCATCTGGAACGTCGTTTTGAACTTGCCCCAGTAGCTTGCTGCGATCACGCGTCCATTGTCAGAAGCGATCAGGCGGAAGCCGCTGATGATAAATTCACGGCTGATGATCACAATCACGATCCATGCCGTGAAGCCGTCCCATCTCTATGAGACAGATCATTGCAGAACACACCAGCAGCTTATCTGCCAGCGGATCCATAAATTTACCGAAGTTGGTAACCAGGTTATGCTTCCTTGCGATGTGACCGTCCAGCAGATCCGTCAGACTTGCCACAATAAAAATTGCAAGGCTGATCCATTTAGAGGCCTCTCCACCCCATCCAGTCAGCATAAAAAAAATAACAAAAAACGGAATCATGATGACTCTCGCCATCGTCAGTTTATTTGGTAAATTCATCTTCCAATTCTCCTATCAGATCGTATTCATAAGCGCCTGTAACTCTTGCCTGTACAAAATCTCCCGTCATCAGTTCTCTGGAAGTGTTGATAAACAGATATCCGTCCACATTGGGCGCATCGCGGTAGGTTCTCGCCACATAAGCGTTTTCGTCCGCTACCTTGCCCTCGATCATCGCAAGCAGCGAGCGTCCGATCATGGATTCGTCCTTGTCAAACGCGATATCCTGCTGTAGCTCCATGATTTCCGCCTGACGCTCCAGCTTCACGGATTCCTCCACCTGATCCGGCATCTCTGCGGCGGGCGTATTTTCTTCCTGAGAATATGGGAAAACACCAAGGCGGTCGAATTCCATCCGATTGACAAAATCCAACAGCTCTTCATGGTCTTTTTTCCGTTTCTCCGGGGAAACCTGAAATCAATGTTGTACGCAGACAGATGTCCGGGATTTCTTCCCGAAGCTTTGCAATAATCCCTTCCAGCTCTTCTTTCCGGGTTTTGCGTCCCATTTTCGCAAGAATTTTATCGGATGCATGCTGAATCGGCATATCCAGGTAGTGACAGACTTTCGGCTGCTCCTTCATGACCTGAATCAGCTCTTCCGTAATTTCTTCCGGATAACAGTAAAGCAGGCGAATCCAGACAAGCCCTTCGATCGTGCAAAGCTTGCGCAGAAGCTCCGGCAGCATCTTTTCCCCATAAAGGTCGATGCCGTAAACGGTCGTCTCCTGTGCGACTAAGATCAGCTCCTTCGCACCGTTTTCCACCAGCTTTTTTGCCTCACGCACGAGGGACTCCATCGGAATCGATCGGTAATTGCCGCGCACAGAGGGAATAACGCAGTAGGTGCATCTCTTATTACAGCCCTCTGCGATTTTCAGATACGCAAAATGTCCGCCGGTCGTGACACTTCTCGGAACCCCGTAAACGCAGGCACGGTCGATATCCTCGAGATGATTCTCGCTTTTTCCTGCCAGGACGGAATCGACAGTTTCTACGATCGTATCAATTGCCGTCGTGCCGATAATCGCATCCACCTCCGGAATTTCCGTCTGAATTTCATCTTTGTAACGCTGTGCCAGACAGCCGCAGACGATCAGCGCCTTTAGCCGTCCTTCCGTTTTCCATTCTGCAAGCTGCAGAATCGTGTTGATGCTCTCTTCCTTGGCGTCTCCGATAAAACAGCAGCTGTTGACAACTGCAATGTCCGCTTCCGCCTCATCATCGGTAAAGGTATAGCCCTTTTCCGCCAGCTGACCTAGCATCATTTCCGTGTCCACCAGGTTCTTATCACAACCCAGGGATACAAATAAAATCTGCATATGTTGTTCCTTTCCAGGAGATTTAATCTTCTTCCTCTTCCTCGCCGAGGATCTTGATCTTGCCCTGATTGAGCTCATCATCTACAGCGATGGAAAGCGGCTTCTCGCCGGGCTTTTTACCTTTACCATCGGCTCATGTCCGCCTATGATCTGTCTTGCTCTTTTTGCTGTTGCCATTACGATGGAATAACGGCTGTTTACAATCTTCTCTTCGCCGGGTTCTACCTCGCTGTTTACGACTTTCATCAGATCAGAATAAGAAGGATGTAACATGTTAATTTTCTCCTTTCACGAGAGCGTTCAGCTCTTCCTTTAAGTTTGTAATATGCTCCAAATTCAGATTCGGGCGCTGATGCTCTGCACGGACAATCCCGTTGACCGCCTCCATGCACGCTCCCAGATCGTCATTGACTACAATATAATCATACTGCTCTACAAACGCAGATTCTTCCTCTGCGCGGGAAAGACGCTTTAAAACCACGTCCTGTGTTTCCGTTCCGCGGCCTTCCAGTCGGCTCTTTAGCTCCTTTGCAGACGGGGGCAGCACAAAAATCAGCACTGCGTCCGGAAACTTTTCCTTTACTTTCAGTGCGCCCTGCACTTCGATTTCGAGCACAACGTCCTTGCCGCTGTTGCGCTGCTCTTCGACCCATGCCTTCGGCGTGCCATAATAATTGCCCACATAGCTTGCGTATTCCACAAGTCCATCCTGTGCAATCGTCTGTTCAAACGTATCGTGATCCACGAAAAAATAAGAAACGCCGTCGATTTCTCCCTCTCTCGGCTTTCTTGTCGTCATGGATACGGAAAGTGCATAATTGTCACATTCTGTCACGAGCTTTTTGACCAGCGTACCCTTTCCGACGCCGGAAAAGCCGGACACTACGACCAGCAATCCTTTATGATTCATCCTGTTTTTCCTCCTCTGCAGACGGCTGCGTATCCTGCGGCAGCTGAGCCCTCGCCGCAATCGTCTCCGGCAGCAGCGCCGACAAAATCAACTGACTGTTTTCCATCACAAGAACCGCCTTCGTTCGTCTGCCCTGGGTGGCATCCACTGCGTTTCCGGTCTCCCTCGCCTTTTGTACGAGACGCTTGACCGGTGCCGAATCCGGGCTGACCACTGCAATGATTTTATCCGTATTGACAATATTGCCAAAACCGATATGTATAAACTGGCTCAATCCTGTTTCCGCCTTTACTCGATATTCTGAATCTGCTCGCGTACCTTTTCGATCAGCGTCTTTAACTCGATTCCGCAGTTGGACAGCTCCAGATCGGTCGTTTTGGACAGGATCGTGTTTGCTTCGCGGTTCATTTCCTGTGCCAGGAAATCCAACTTTCTGCCGATGCTTCCACCATCTGTCAGAGACTTTTTCATTGCAGAAATATGACTCTGCAGGCGCACAATCTCTTCATCCACACAGATTTTGTCTGCATAAACCGTAACTTCTGTCAGCAGGCGGCTCTCGTCTGCCTTGACGTCGCCGAGCAGCTCCTGTACCCGCTGGGTCAGTTTCTGACGGTATTCCGAAACGATCTGGGGTGAACGCTCTTCGATAAAATCCACATAGCCTTTCATCTCGTCGAGCTTCGCGCACAGATCGGTCTTTAACGCCTCCCCTCGCGCACTCTCGCAGTGACAAAGCCCTCTGCCGCCGAGCGCAGCGCCTTTTTCTAACGTCTTCCAGATTCCCTCTTCGTCCGGTTCTTCCTCTTCCATCGAAAATACTTCCGGAAACCGCGCAAGGGAAGACAGCTTCGTGTCGTCTTCCAGTCCGAAATCCGCCGACATCTGTCTTAAATAATCCAGATACTTCGCAGCCACATCCTTATTATAACGAATGCTGACCTTCTCCTGCCCGAGATCCTCGTAGGTGATAAAAACATCCACCTTGCCTCGCTGGATGTACTCTTTCAGAAGATTGCGGATCGCAGCTTCGAAGAAATTCAGCTTCTTTGGCATCTTTAAATTCACGTCCAGATACCGGTGATTGACCGATTTCATCTCCACTGTAAATTTGCGGTTATCCTCGCAGATTTCACATCTGCCAAATCCCGTCATACTCTTTATCATCTGTTCTCCCATCCGACCGGCGCATTTTGCCGGCAACATTGGAATTCCCATAATCCATTTTATTATAATCGCCGACCTGGATTCCGTCAAGGATTTCTGTTGGGGTGAGCCATGACAAACGCAGGAAGGATCATCCTTCACGTTTGCCGTGCGTTTTTCCCACGCCCCTTTTCATTCGCTGCCCGTTCTGTTATACTGATAACAGTGTCTGTGCAGATATTGTCAGCTCTCTCCCTGCACAGAATTGACGCATTACCGGTCCCGAACCGAAAGAAAAAGAGGAATTTTCATGGCATTTGATGGCATTACCATTGCAAATATTGTAAAAGATTTACAAGACAATCTCATAGACGGTCGACTGTCCAAAATCGCCCAGCCTGAACCTGACGAGCTGCTCTGCACGATTAAAGGCAAAAACGGTCAGCAGCGTCTCTGTCTCTCTGCAAGCGCTTCCCTGCCGCTCATCTATCTGACGCGCGACAATAAACCAAGCCCAATGACCGCGCCGAATTTCTGTATGCTCCTCCGAAAGCATGTCCAGAATGCGCGTATCGTCTCCATTTCCCAGCCTGGTCTGGAACGAATCGTCATTTTTGAACTGGAACACCTGGATGAGCTGGGTGATCTGCGCCGCAAAAAGCTGATCGTCGAAATCATGGGAAAGCACAGCAACATCATCTTCTGCGATGAGGACAACAAAATACTGGATAGTATCAAGCACATTTCCGGTCTGGTCAGCTCTGTCCGCGAGGTTCTGCCCGGCAAGCCGTGGTTCATCCCTCACACACAGGAAAAATTCGACCCGCTCACTGCAGACCGCGCCCTTTTTTTATGAAACAGGTCTTTTTAAAGCCCTGCGACTGTTTCAAGGCGCTTTATACGACTTTCACCGGACTCTCCCCCGCAATTTCACACGAAATTTGCTTCCTCGCCGGCGGGCATACCGCACTTTCTACCGCTGCATGTACAGATGCCGATAAAGAATCTCTCTGGAACGCATTTTCTGAGATCATCACCCAGGTGAAAAACGGACAGTTTTCTCCCTGTATCGTCTATGAAAACGACGTGCCTGCAGAATATGCCGCGCTGAAGCTGACCTCCTATCCGGAATCCAACCGCAAAGACTATGCGGAAATTTCGTCGCTTCTGGAAGATTATTATGCGGAGAAAAACAAAATCACCCGCATCCGTCAGCGTTCTTCTGACCTGCGCAGAATCGTATCCACCGCCCTCGAGCGCAATGTCAAAAAATACGACCTCCAGTTAAAGCAGCTTAAAGACACCGAAAAACGCGACAAATACCGCATCTGGGGCGAATTATTGAATACCTACGGTTATAGTGCACAGCCCGGTGACAAATCCCTCGAGGCGGTCAATTACTACAACGGCGAACCTGTCACAATCCCCCTCGATCCGCAGCTGACTGCCGGAGAAAATGCAAAGAAATATTTTGAAAAATACAATAAGCTGAAACGTACCAATGAGGCGTTGACTGCCCTGACCAAAGAGGTGCATGATGAAATCGAGCATCTGGAATCCGTTGCGAACGCCCTCGACATCGCACGTGCTGAGGAAGACCTTGTTCAGATCAAGGAAGAGCTGATCGAAAGCGGCTATATCCGCCGAAAAGGCGGTTCCAAAAAGGTAAAAATCACAAGCCGTCCGTTCCACTATATCAGCAGCGATGGTTTTTCCATGTATGTCGGTAAGAACAACCTGCAGAATGAGGAACTGACCTTTAAGTTTGCTGTCGGCAACGACTGGTGGTTCCATGCAAAGGGCAGACCGGGTTCTCATGTCATCGTAAAAACCGGCGGAAAAGAGCTTCCGGACGCAACCTTTGAAGAAGCCGCACGTCTTGCCGCCCACTACTCCACCGGACGCGATCAGGAAAAAATCGAAGTCGATTATGTAGAAAAAAAACAGGTTAAAAAGGTGGCCGGTGCAAAGCCTGGATTCGTTATTTACCACACGAACTACTCTATGGTGATTTCGACGGATATTTCCGGCATCCGGATGGCGGAGGACTAAAAACAATAGAATGCGCGCTCTGCGAGCATTTTTATCGTATGGAAACGAAGTTTCCTATACGAGAACAAAAAGCAGCGGCGGATTATCCCGCCGCTGTTCTGCCTACAGGCTGCTTTTGGAAAACAGGTTCCGCACATGCTCGATCTCCTTCTGCGTTGCCTCAGCTGCAGGGACATAATAGGATTTTTCCCGTGCGATCTGATACAGCTCTTCCTGAGACTGCTCGCACGCAGCCCGGAAACTGTTTCAGGGTTGTTTTTAACTCTTTGTTTTCTGTCTGCGGAATCATCTCGCCAAACCGCATCAACTCTCCGTTGATTCCTGCCAGCGTGTCTGCTACCATCGTCTTATCTTCAAACATATTCCTCTCCTTGCCCCTGCTCAGCGCAGGAAATCCATCAACGCCTGCTTGTTCTCCATCGCAGACTTCGCGCCCTTTTCGAAAAACTGTTTCACTTTCGCATCCTGTGCGCACTCCGCATATTCCTGCATCTTGCAGTGCGTCGTATCGTATCCGCCGATCAGGTGACGTAAATTCTGCAGTTCCAGTTCCGATAAGTTCATATTTTCCTCTCATTTCTGCGCACGCTTTTTGCGCATGTCGAGTTTGTGTCAAGTGCGCGCAGACACAAATCTCGCGATTGAAAAATTTTTATTTTTCAATCTTCTGCCTCCGTTTCTACAGACATTTTTGCTTGAAAACCGCACGGTTTTCCTGATGAGTATTTCCGAACCACAGAATTTTATTCACGATCATCCTCGATCGGCAGCTCTGCCTCCACATAGCCCTCTTCCGGCAGGGCAATTGTGTACGGCTCCAGATAGCAGACGATCGCGGTTTCCGTAAAATACCAACCGATTTTCTCTGGATTCAACGCTGCAACTTTTTCTTCCGCATCCGCATAATAAACGCCCGGATTTTCGCGCAGTTTGTCACGATACGCCTCCTGCAGCAGCTGATAACATTCCTCTCTGGATTTTCCCAACAATTTTTCCAGCGTCACCTGCTGCCCGCTTTCGAGATCAAGCACATAGCTTTCCCGGTGCGGGATTTTTTTCAAGTTTCCTTCCTTTAAATCAGAATCCAGCAAAACGCTCACATACTGCCCTTTCGTGCACACCCGACTGACGCGATAGCGCTCTGTCCAACTGCCCGTCCATCCGCTGTCTTTGCTCTCCCGATAGATTTCCAACGCGGCTTGTCGGATGGAATCCCCATCCGCTTCATAAATGCGCAGCTTTTCATTTTTCCAGTCTTCGAAAAAACGATTGACCTGCAGGACTCCGCCCGCCTTCCCGGCAAAATACGGCCACGACAGCTGCAGCTGATACAGCACCGTCCCATCTTCCGCATGAAAATTTTCCTGCACCGTTTTTACCTGATACGTTACGCTGCCGCTTCCACCCCCGAGCAGGCTTCCCGACCGCCCGGATTCTGTCGCGCGCACATTTTCTGTCACACGCCCGGATTCTGCCACGCTCCCGCTTCCAATCCATGTCGATGCACGCTGCCATTCAGACGTTTGCAGCTGTCCATTTCTGCCCTGTCCGCCGTTTTGCAAATTCTGATCTGATGCGTGCACCTGTTCCGATGTGCGTGCCCATTCTCCCGTTTCAGAATTGCCCGAATTTCCATGAAATTGTTTTGCATTGTCTGTATTTTGTTCTACGCCCTGCTGCACCTCTCCCATCTGGCTTTCCACAGAGTTTTCTTCTTTTTCACTCAGATCGCCTTTTTGACCGCATCCGTTTACTCCAATTCCAATCCCGAGGAGCAGACACAGACACGCAACCGCGGGCAAAAGCGCCCTTTGCCGTTTTATCATCGCATTCTGCCTTTCCTTTTTTCACAGAATGCCCGCACCGTAAAAGTTTTATACAAAAAAACTGCAGACCTTTCAGCCTGCAGCTTTCCTATTTCATTCTAATTTTATTCAACGTCCGATCAGCCAGTCATACATCTCCTGATATTTCTGTGCGGAAACATTCCAGGAGAAGTCCGCTGCCATCGCACGGTCGATGATCTTATTCCACTCGCGCTTCTTATCATAGTAGATCTGTTCTGCATAACGGATCGTTGCGAGCATTTCATGGGCGTTATAATTCGTAAAGGAGAATCCTGTTCCGGTTCCTTCGAATTCGTTATAAGGCCATACGGTATCTTTTAAACCGCCAGTCTCGCGGACGATCGGAACGGTTCCGTAACGCAGGCTCATCAGCTGGCTTAAACCACAGGGCTCAAACAGCGACGGCATCAAAAATGCATCGCTTGCCGCATAAATCCGATGGGACAGCTCTTCGGAATAATAAATCTGTGCGGAAACCTTGCCGTTATATTTCCACGCAAAATGGCGAAACATGTTTTCATAACGTTCTTCACCGGTACCCAGTACGATAATCTGGACATTATCCTGACACAGCTCATCCATCATGTATGCAATCAGATCGAAGCCCTTCTGGTCAGTCAGTCTGGATACGATACCGATTAGCATCGTCTTGTCATTCTGCTCCAGCCCCATATCCGCCTGCAGGGCACGTTTATTCTTAATCTTTTCTTTTCGGAAGTTCACTGCATTATAACGGTTCGTGATGTAAGGATCTGTCTCCGGATTGAACGCATCATAGTCGATACCGTTCAAAATACCACGCAGGTCATTCGAACGTGCACAGAGCAATCCGTCCAGACCTTCGCCATAAAACGGCGTCTTGATCTCTTCTGCATAGGTCGGGCTTACGGTTGTAATCGCATCCGCATATACCAGACCGCCTTTTAACAGGTTTGCATCCTTGTATGCTTCCAGCTTATCCGGCGCAAAATAGTAATCCGGCAATCCGGTAATACTCTGAACCTCCTTGATACTCCACTTGCCCTGGAATTTCAGGTTATGGATCGTCATAACTGTCTTGATACCCCGATAAAACTCACCGCCCGCAAAGCGCTCATGCAGATATACCGGAATCAGACCAGTCTGCCAGTCATGACAGTGAATCAAATCCGGTTTGAAACCGATCACCGGCAGAATCGACAGCGCAGCTTTTGAGAAAAATGCAAACTTTTCAATTTCAAATAAAGCGTTGTCACAGTACGGCTTAAAACCGTTAAAATAATATTCGTTATCAATAAAATAATATTTAATCCCATCGTATTCTGCTTCCAGAATGCCGACATATTCGTTTTTCCAGTTAAATTCCATGTAGAAGTGATCTCTGTAATGGAGCATATCCTTCTTATCCTGATGCATGCAGTTATACTTGGGCAGGATAACCCTCACATCATAATATTCCTTATCAATGCCCTTCGGCAGTGATCCAACCACATCTGCCAGTCCGCCTGTCTTGATAAATGGCACACCTTCTGATGCGATGAACAAAATGTTTTTCATGATACATCCTCCCACTTGATTATAATCCTCGGAATAAACCCCGTTTATTATATTCATTATACATCATTCCTGCTTTTGTTAAAGGGGCATTTGTGGGAAATGTAAAGAATCCTATACGGTAAAAAAGAATGTGCCTTGGCACATTCTCGCGCCGAGGCGCGGTTGCTTCGGCAACCATCTGCCCTTACGCCGAGTGCAATCCTTGCGGAGCGTTTTTTATCGTATGGAAATGAAGTTTTCATACGATAAAATAGAATCCTGCTTCGCAGGATTCTTAAGCCTGCGGCGGGTCGCGTAAGCGACATATTTCCATTCCGCCGCAGTGTAATCCTCGCAGAAGCGTTTTTTATCGTATAGAAGCGAATCTTTTTATACGATAAAAAAGGGCTGACGCCCGACAAATATTGCCGAAGCGCCAGCCCTGTCTCTGCACAAAGTCAGATCTTATTTGTAATTTACAATTTTGCCAAAATCAGCCTTCAGAGATGCGCCGCCAACCAGACCGCCATCGATATCAGGCTGTGCAAACAGCTCTGCTGCATTGCCGGCATTTACAGAACCGCCGTACTGAATACGAACAGCTTCTGCAGTATCGGTATCATACATCTCAGCGATGCATTCACGGATACCCTTGCAGACTTCTTCTGCCTGCTCGGTGGTAGCGGTCTTGCCGGTACCGATTGCCCAGATAGGCTCGTATGCAATAACCATGCCCTTAACCTGATCTGCAGTAACGTCAGCCAGATCAGATTTGATCTGCAGACGGATCCAGTCCATGGTAACGCCCATTTCTCTCTGCTCCAGAGTCTCGCCGCAGCAAAGGATCGGGATCAGACCTTTTTCCAGAGCCTTCTTCACCTTCTTGTTCAGCAGGCAGTCGCACTCTTTGCAAAAGTAGTCACGTCTCTCGGAATGACCGATGATAACATATTTTACGCCAGCATCCAGCAGCATATCTGCAGAGATTTCTCCGGTGTAAGCACCCTTTTCTTCGAAGTACATGTTCTCTGCACCAACTTCAACGTTTGTGCCTTTTACAGCTTCTACTACAGGCACGATGTCGATTGCAGGTACGCAGTAAACTACGTCTACATCGTCAGATTTTACAAAGGTCTTTTAAGGTATTGCACAGTTCTACTGCCTGGCTGGGAGTCATATTCATCTTCCAGTTGCCGGCAATGATCTTCTTTCTTGCCATGATAAATTGGTCTCCTTTGTTCACTCTTTGTCGTCTGCTGCTGCTACGCCAGGAAGCTCTTTGCCTTCCAGGAACTCCAGGGAAGCGCCGCCGCCGGTGGAGATGTGGCTCATCTTGTCAGCGAAACCAAGCTGGTTAACAGCTGCTGCAGAGTCACCACCACCGATAATGGTAGTAGCATCGGTCTCAGCCAGAGCCTTCGCTACAGCGATGGTACCTTTTGCCAGAGTAGGATTCTCGAATACACCCATAGGTCCGTTCCATACAACGGTCTTAGCTGTCTTAGCAGCCTCTGCGAACAGTTCTGCAGATTTCGGTCCGATATCCAGGCCGATTTTGTCAGCAGGGATATTTCTCAACATCAACATAGTCAACCGGGATCTCAGCATCGATCGGGTTCGGGAAAGCGTCAGCTACAGCTGCGTCTACAGGCAGTAACAGCTTCTTGCCCAGCTTCTCAGCCTTTTCCATCATTTCCTTACAGTAGTCGATCTTCTCTTCGTCAACCAGAGACTTACCGATTTCATATCCCTGAGCCTTTAAGAAGGTGTAAGCCATACCGCCGCCGATGATCAGAGTGTCACACTTCTCCACAGGTTGGAGATAACGTTCAGCTTGTCTGCAACCTTTGCGCCGCCCAGGATAGCTACGAAAGGTCTTACCGGATTCTCAACTGCATTGCCCAGGAAGTTGATTTCTTTCTCCATCAGATAACCAACAACGTTGGAGCCGCCTTTTTCGGTGATGAACTTGGTAACGCCTGCAACGGATGCATGTGCTCTGTGGGAAGAGCCGAATGCATCACATACATACAGGTCAGCCAGGTCAGCCAGTTCTTTGCTGAATTCCTCACCGTTCTTGGTCTCTTCTTTGCCGCGGAAACGAGTATTCTGAAGCAGAACAACGTCGCCTTCCTTCATGTTCAGCAACAGCCTTGGTAGCTGCTTCGCCGGTTACATTGTAGTCAGCTACGAAAGTAACCTCTTTGCCCAGCTTCTCGGACAGTCTACGGCTACAGGTGCCAAGATTCGCCTTCGTTAGGGCCGTTCTTTACCTTACCCAGATGAGAGCAAAGGATTACCTTGCCGCCATCGCCTATCAGCTTCTTGATTGTAGGCAGAGCTGCAACGATACGGGTATCGTCAGTGATCTCACCGTTCTTTAAAGGAACGTTAAAGTCGCATCTTACCAGGACTCTTTTGCCTTTTACGTTGATGTCATCAACGGTTTTCTTGTTTAAGCCCATGATAGGAACCTCCTGAAATTTTAACTGTTATCGTATGGAAACAAAGTTTCCGATACGATGAAAAGAGGCCCGGTCCTTCTCAGACCGGACCTCCAATGGCCTTTGTCTTATACGAAAAAGCCTAACGCCAATTAAGCGTTCAGCAGTTTGCCGAAGTGCTTGATGGTACGAACCATCTGGCTGGTGTAGGAGTTCTCGTTGTCGTACCAGGAAACAACCTGTACTTCAGACGGTGTCCTCGTCAGGCAGAACCATGGTCTGAGTTGCATCGAACAGAGAACCATATCTCATGCCAACGATATCGCTGGATACGATCTCATCGGTGTTGTAACCGAAGGATTCATGAAGCAGCCTTCATAGCGCGTTGATGCTTCCTTTGTGAGGGTTGCCCTTAACAACTGCAGTCAGAATGGTGGTAGAACCGGTAGGGGTAGGTACACGCTGTGCAGAGCCGATGAGCTTGCCGTTGAGCTCGGGAATTACGAGGCCGATAGCCTTGGCAGCACCGGTAGAGTTGGGAACGATGTTGCAGAGCTGCCGGCTTCTTCTCAGATCGCCCTTTCTCTGAGGTCCATCAAGGATCATCTGGTCGCCCGTGTAAGCGTGGATGGTGGACATGATACCAGACTGGATCGGGGCGTGTCGTTCAGAGCCTTAGCCATAGGTGCTAAACAGTTGGTGGTGCAGGATGCTGCGGAGATGACGGTATCTTCGGGCTTCAGGGACTTGTGGTTAACATTGTATACGATGGTAGGCAGATCGTTACCTGCGGGAGCAGAAATAACAACGTGCTGAGCACCTGCATTGATATGTGCCTGAGCCTTCTCCTTAGAGGTGTAGAAGCCTGTGCACTCAAGAACGACGTCGACTCCGAGCTCGCCCCAAGGCAGCTCGGCAGCGTTCGGCTTAGCATAGATCGTGATCTCCTTGCCATCAACGATGATGGAATCTTCGCCTGCTTCAACCTTATCAGCCAGTGCATATCTGCCCTGAGTGGAATCATATTTCAGTAAGTGAGCCAGCATCTTGGGAGATGTCAGGTCGTTGATTGCAACGATCTCAAATCCTTCTGCGCCAAACATCTGTCTGAAAGCCAGACGACCGATTACTGCCATTTTAGTTTCCTCCTAAAAATGTTTTGAAATTCTTTTGTCAGACAAGCTGTCCGATCAAAGGGCAGTATGCTTGACAAAATTTTATCAGCACAATTATTCTACCTAATTTGTTTCAAAATATCAAGATGTAAAATTAAAAATATTGGAAACATCCGTCGTTTTTATGCTATACTTTGGAATGAAAAATCAACAAACACCAACAGGAGGAGTTTTTCATGCCAATTTTAGCAGACTATCATATGCACTCCAGCTTTTCCGGAGACTCCAGAGCGCCCATGCAGGACATGGCAGCGCGCGCCATCGCACTCGGTTATCAGGAAATATGCTTTACCGAGCATATGGACCTGCACTATCCTGCTTCGAAGAGTGTCCCGAAGACATGTTTTTATTAAATACCGATTCCTATCTCTATGATCTGCTCCGCGCCAGGGAGAAATTCGGGGAACAGATTAATATTAAATTCGGCGTTGAACTGGGACTCCAGCCAGATTACCTCAAAGAAATTTCCGACTACGCAAGATCCTATGATTTTGACTTTATCATCGGCTCCACCCATGTCGTACAGCATCAGGATCCTGCTTTTCCCTCTTATTATGAAGGAATCTCAACTGAGGAGGGCTACCGCGCCTACTTTAATGAAATCCTGACATCCATCCGCTCCTTTACCAATTTCGATATTTACGGACATATCGACTATGTGATCCGTTACAGCAAAACAAAGGATTTAAACTACTGCTATGGGCAGTATGCAGATATTTTTGACCCCATCATTGAAACGCTGATCGCCAACGGCAAAGGCATCGAAATCAACACCGCCGGTCTGGATAAAGGCTTAAAGGAACAGCATCCCTGCACTGAATTCATCCGTCAGTACCGCAAAAAGGCGGTGAGATCATCACAGTCGGCTCCGATGCACACCGCCCGGAGGATATTGGACGCCATTTCGACCACGCAGCTGACGTGCTGAAAGAGTGCGGATTCTCTTATTACTGCACATTTGAGAAACGGGTACCGGCTTTTCATAAGCTGTAAATACAAGCCGCCAGGAATTTTTATGTTCCTTTTACAGAAAAGATGAGGCAGCTGCACTGACGTGTGGCTGCCTCATCTTACGATAACAACTCCGGTATCACGAAACCGCTTCCCGGTATTCTTTTTCCAGCTCTTTGATTTTATCTGCCAGCTGCTTTTGGCAAATATCTCCGGAACCATTTTGCAAAGCCCCCTCCATGGACGCACAAAAGGCCTGTCCTGGCGTACCCTGCCATTTCTGCCTGCAGTCCTTTAGCTGTTCCTCCACCAGAAGCGAAATCTGGTACAGCTCTGGATTTTTCGCCAGAAAATCCACATATTCCTGCTCAGACAGTCCCATCCGTTTTGCCGCCAGAAACCCTGCCGCGCTTCTTTTATCCCGCAGAAGCTTCCATGCTTTTTCATACGCGACAGCCGCCCGATCGAACAAAAACAGACCTGCATAAGCGCAGCCCGCATTATGATACACACTCCCGACGATCTCCGGCTTTGCGCCGGTCAGCTGTTTCATCAGCGGCTCATATTCCTGCAGCGCGCGGAAATATTTTCCGGATTCGAGGAAATAATCCCCCCGTGCCTTCGCCCGGTCGGTTTCGTTGTTTCCCGCATTCGTCTGCAGGATTTTCTGCACCTGCAGCGCCTGCTCCTGCGGACAGTATCCGGTATACGAAAACAGACATGCCGCAAACGCCGTCACACAGTCCTCTTCTTTCAGGCTGTCATTTAACAGCACCGCAAGCTTTGGCAAACCGCACTGCTGCGCAACCCAGTCGATCAGTTCTTTTGTCAGCAGCTCCGGCTCCATTATCCATGCGTTTTCCCGAATAAAATAACACAGTTCTTCGATATTCCAGATATGTACTTTTGCTTTTTCAAAATAGTAGGGCAATTCTGCGTTCTGCCCCAGACACAGATATACACGTCCCATGATTTTCCTCTGAATTTTCGTCAATTATTCTGACACAGAAAGCTGCATAGCTGCGGATGCAGTGGTGCTCGTCGTCGGAGCCGTCTCCTTTTCCTTCTCCCCGATCGAAATCGTCTTCTCCCAGAACTGGTGCGTCGCCGGGAAGAACTCTCCGAAGCCGAAATCTTCCATGTTCAGGCGCAGCGTCGTCAGATCCGCCATGTCGATCTGCAGATGGATGCGCGTTGTGCGCGCCGGACGCTGTGGAAGTCCGGTCAGCGCGATCTCCACATCCCGGATCTCGCCGCCGTTTAGCGGTGTAATCCGCAGCGAAAAGCGATTCTCCTCTTCCAGTAAGAAGTCAATCTCCGCCTTTGCATCGTACCAGTTCGTCCCGGCATCCAGAAGCGGCTGGCAGCTGTCCTGCCCACGCTTTTCCGCATACAGACTGATGTTCGCCTTTAACATATCTTTTCCGAGGAACACATACCCTTCGGAAACGCTGCCGGGTGTCATACGCTGACGGGGCCGCATAACAAGCTCCCTTGCTGTAAAGGTTGTTGCCCAGAAACACCCGGCGTTCCTGGCACAGAAACCGCAGCGATTCCTGATACCATTCTCCCAAAAAGCCTTCGCCAATCAGGTAGACACAACTAATATTTCTATCGCCGATCACCGCTTTCATTGTCTCTAAAAAGCGCTGATCCAGATCTTCTCTGCCTGCCGCCACTTCCTTCCAGTCCGCTTCCTCCACAAAGCAGGCGACCGGAGATGTTTTCCGGTTTGCCGTAAACAGAAGCGTATGCAGAAACGTGCCGGAAAAATCACACAGAAGCACGTCCTGTTTCCAGAGTTCTTCGGGTTGGCAGATATTATAATAGAAAAAAACTCTCCGCGCGTCCGATCAGAAACAGACTCGCATTTTTCAGACCGAGCATGCCGACCGCATCCGTCACCGCTGACAATACGGGTACAGACACCTCCGGCACAGAAAAGACGAGCGCCTGCAGGCGTTCCGGGCGTACGATCGGCGCAAGCAGCGACATCGTCCGTTTTAAAAAAGGGAAAGCAGTGCAACCGAGCTATAGTTCTGTCCGCCTACCTCCACCATTTCCTGGTGTGCTGCCTTCGTCAGCAGTCCATCAACGAGAAAAACCTCCCCGGCCGCTGCCGCTGCCTGCGCTTTCGGTCCATACACCCAAAGATCCTGATCGGTATACCGTCCCAGCAGCGCCGGAATCAGATACTGCTCCTGATCCGCCTGCAGGCTGATCGTCTTTGGACAGGGTTCTCCCGGCAGACAATAGCTGATTTGCGCATATGCATCCGTCAGATCATAGCCAGCCGTTGCCTGCCGTTTGTTTTCTTCTTTTTTCCCTGTGTTCTAAAAACATATCTCCTTCTCCCTATTTCAGCATTCCAAACAGCCGTTTTGCACAAAACCCGGTATACAGGTAGTTTTGCGTCCGCTCCTTCTGCGCTGATAAATCCTCCTGCAAAGCTGTGCCTGCGCCATTTCATAAAGCCATGGGTACCTGCCCTGCATTGCCTCTGCAGCTTCCTCCTGTGCAAGCAACATGCCATTTTCCAAAATTATCTCCGGCCTTTCAGATACTGTGATATAATACTGCAGCCGCTCTCCCGGAAACAGAATAAACCCCGCCGCATAAATGCCGTCGCAAACACATGGAAGCTCCATTTCATGATACTGCGCTTCCGCCCGTTCCCCTTCTACTCTTCGATAGTTCAAAACCAGCTGTTTTTCGGGTTCTCCCTCATATACGACAAAGGTTTTGTCCAGAATCTCCCAAACCTCCGGCACAAGGTCTGCAAACTGCTGCAGCACCGGAAGCAGGCAGTTTTCTTCAAATAACTCCCTGATAATTTTAGCCACCTGACCGCGGTTTTTTTTCCTCTAACATGCCTTTGTTTTTGGCATAATACTGCAGCGCCGCAATTTTGCACAGCCTGCTTACCTTTGCACCCCATCTGCAGAGCCGCAAAATCATCTGCACCATATATCGGTGGATCGGTTGCTTTAAAATCACATTTGCATAGGCGCAGCGGTACAAAAATGCCTCTTCCAGCTCCGGACTGCCGCCCGCACTGATATAATCCCGCAAAAGATCCATCCGCTCCGTCACGTCCTGACCGGTAAACAACAGCTGAATCAGGAGCTTTCTGTTGATTTTCCAGATGTCGATTTCAAAATTTTTCGCCGCCTGCAATAGCACTTCCAGCTCGCTGCAGCTTCCCTCGTAAGCATCCGCCAGATACTGTAAAATCCGATCGTCATATTTTCCGTTCAGCGCAGCCTGCGCACACAGAAGCATCAGGCGCTTTTCTTCGAGATGGCTTTCTTTTGCCAGAAGTCTGCTGCAAAGGCGCATCAGCTCCGCCGGCTCAAGTTTGCAAAAGCACTGACCGGCAAGCCACTCATATGCTTTGTCATAAAAACCATGCAGAATCATCAGTCGCGCCATGCAGAGCCTGTCCTTTTCCGCGATCTGCTCTTTGGACAGCGTCCGCAAAAAGGCATTCAGCTCCTTATTTTTCTCCTGTTCGGACAGCCACACTGCCAGCCGGCAGCGAAGCTCCTGCCCGTAAACATCCTCCAGCTGTCTGTTTGTACAAAGCTTCGTCCAGACGGCGATCTGATCGAGTTCCGAAAGCTTTCTTTTTTCCGCTTCCAATAAAAACGCAATGCTCTCTGTGCCCCATTCCCGCAGTGCTTCCATTCCCCAAGCAGAAACCGCATCCTGAAACGAAAGCAGCTCTTTCCTGTCAACCGTCACCAGACGGCGGTTCTGCTCTTCGTCTTCTGTAAAAAGCAAATCCTCCGGATCGTAAACGGACACGCAGGCTTTTCCATCCTGCAGCCAGTAAGTCTCTTCGCCTTTCAGTCTGCGATGAACGACGATCAGCTTGCGGCACTCCTTGCGGTTCAATACAACTTCAGTGCTTCCGAGCAGTGAAGTAATCGTCTCCCCCTGCGTTTTGTCAAGCGCCAACGCCGGCAAATTTTCCCGGTACAGCCAGGACAGATGCCGGTTGATTCTTCCCTTATTCAGACAGTCCAGCAAAAAATGATCCATCTCCGGCTTGTAGGTGATGTAAAGCTCCGGGTCCTTTGTCTTGCATCGCTCCACGCACGAATACAGCCACGCCGCATATTCCCAGTCCAGGTTGCACTGGTAGGCAAAATACAGCAGCACGCTTTTGGGCGGTTCAACATCCCGCGACAGATCGGTGCTCAACAGATAATATTCATACAGACGCGTGACACGCAGCTTGTTTTCCACACCTCTTTCATACCAGACATGCCACTTTTGCTCGCATTTGTTTCCTTTGATCAATAACGAACAGATCGCCTGCAAAATGGCTGGGGACTGCTTTTTTTCCCAGCTGCGCTCCAGAATTTCAAACAAAACCGGTTCGAAATATTTTTTCCCGGCAGGCAAGCTCTGCAACCTGTCCGCAGAGATTTTCATTCAAAAGCCCTTTCCGTGCGCCATAAACTAAAACCCTGCGCACAATCGGGTCTAGCCCCGTCAAAAGCGCCGGATCTGCGTTCAGCAAAAGCACCGCTTCCTGATACAACAGCGGGCTTACGCAGCCTTTCTGGAACTGTTCCTGCAAAAACTGCCACTTCCGGTAGGTGCTCCGGTTGATCTCATGGGATAAAAACAGCATCAGCCACGCAATTCGCCATTCTTCCGGGTAACGGGTATAAATTTCCTCCACCCGCGCGGCGGCACGCTTCACATATTCCTCGCGCTTATCGTACAGTGTCGTCAGATACAGATAATAGCTGACGACCGCCGGGCTTTCTCCCTCCAGCATCGGGCGCAGCTGTTTTAACATCCAGCCGGCCTCTTCTGTTTTGTTTTCCGTCAATAACAACTGTGCGGAAAAAAGCTTTGGCACGATACTTTTCCGATCCAGGACAGCCAGCTCTTCCACACATTCCCGCACCTTTTCCTGCCAGTCTGCCAGGTCGATCTGCTTTGCGCGCAGCTTTAAATAAAGCTCTGTCAGACGGATCGTATATTTTTTCTGGCGGCTTTTTTTTTCGGTTTCCGCAGACAGTCCCGTTTTCCGGCGGGTCGCTGTGACACCGACCAAAAAGCTGCCCCAACTCCACGAAACCGTCACCGTCCCGAAATTTTTCCCGTCATGGAGCTTTTCTTCCGATATATAAACCGACAGGCGACAGAGATTGCCTAAAAAGTCATCCTCCCCGATTCTGTTTTTTCCAGAAACAAAAAATCGTCCTCTGTCTGTACCTTCAGGCTGACCGATTAC
>VOFC01004722.1_pt1 | contig 33065 bp, 36 predicted proteins | sample 5384161 | NCBI WGS metagenome assembly VOFC01 (sample SAMN12384722, study PRJNA508395) | human gut metagenome | isolation source: healthy gut B | host: Homo sapiens
AAATGCTCAATCAGTTGTGCATCGGAAAAGTTGGTATAGGACTTCAAGACCATCAAGGCTATTTTACCTTCGGGAGAAAAATAACTTTTACGCCCCAAAGCAGAGGACTTCAAATGCATTTGTCGGGCCAGTTCCGAGAAAGGGAATAGAGAATGGAGTCGACCTAATTCACTCGTTGCAAAACTTTGACGATATTTTTTAGCATATCGAACTCGGTAAAACCTAAACGAGGTTCGATTTCTGAGATTTTTTGTATCTTTACCATGTGTTTTTATTTTAGATTACCCCCGTTTTGGCCGTCAAACCGTTTTTTGGGGAATGCTTAAAAGATACAAAAAGGCAACTAATTCGCTATGAATTAGTTGCCTTTTTAAATTTTATTATTTTAGGAATATCCCTGTTTTAATGATTGGTGTCTGGAACTGGTTGAGGAGTTATACTATAGACATTTACTGAATGTCCCTGTATAGTGTCGATAATATTAAAGAAAAACTTGTTATCTCCTATATGCCAAAGGAATGAGCGTGTCCGACATTGAAGAGGCGATGCGTGAAATCTATGAGATAGAACTGTCCACATCAGCCATTTCCATCATTACGAACAAAGTCAACCAGGCTGCCCAGGAATGGCAGAATCGCCCTTTAGATCCGGTCTATCTCATCGTTTGGATGATTCTACCTATTTTGACTTTTCAGCCTATTAATTGTTTTGGTAACTTCGTTCATTAGCTTTTTGATTGGAAGTTCTAAATGTGTTAAGTTCTTTGATTATATCTGCTTTATTATAGTATAAATTATACCAGCCTAATGTTTCAGCAGCCAATATGCGAAGTTCTTCTTCTTGGCTTTCATTTTTTATAATGTTCAGTAATGGCTCAATAGCTTTAGCAATAGGTTTATTTCGGAACCTACTTATTTCGCTTTGTATCTGTTTGGTAGTACTTTCCGGACTGTCAATAAGTGCAAAATCTCTTTCAAGTCCTTTCTTTTGGCGAGGAAGGTATTCTAACAATTCATTCACATAGGAAGAATCGTAGAAAGACCAATCGGCAGCCTGTTTCTTCAATTCATTCAAAGCCATATCATGGTCGAACGTGTTGATAGCACTAAAAATTCTGAAACGATGGCGGTTTTCATGTCCGCGTAATAAATAGCTTTCTATCCATGCCGGCAACAATTCCGGATTGCAATTCTTTTCAACGTATTCCACCGCATAACGACGGATCAGTTCATAACTGTCGTTCATGGCTGTCTGCAATACATCGGCAACCTCTGTCGGATAGTTCAAAGCTAATAGGCGTAATGCTTCCAACCGCACAACGAAATAGTTCGATTCGTGGTAACTTTTCTTTAGCAGGTCAACGAGACCACTATAATTTGCCATTGACAATTGACGGAGCGCCATTGCCTGCATGTCAGCCATCGGGGAATTCAGCTGTTTTTTCCAGAATGTAACATTTCCTTCCTGCGCAACTAAAGCTTGGTTGATGTCCATATCCAGCCCGGCATTATTGGTGAAGTGAAAAGTCGGGTCACCGATCAGATGATTTTCCAAGAAGCAGGTAAAACGAGTGAACTGCCCGATGCGCATACCGGCAGCTAACAAGCCGAGAAATTCATCCGGCCATTTATCTTGAATGGTGTTAACCGTACATCCCATAGTAGCAATGGTCTTACCCTTATTGAATATATAAGAGCCTACAATGTTGTCATCAAATGGAAAGAACCGTTGAAACAAGCATCGAATAATACAAAACGTGCATTAGGAGCCATAAGACGGATGTCTTCAGTATAGATATCCATATTACGGTTTACAATAGAATCCGATTTTATTTTTTCCTCATCGAAAGCTTCTGCACACCAACTTTCTGGTACACCATATTGTTTAGCATATTCTTTGATTGCAGCTTCGCGTCCATGCTTTTTAGCGTATGAAGGCACTTTACTTCGCAAAGAAGATTTTGGCATTCTCAATACTCAAATTGATGCTGGAACCATTTTCATATCCATTGATGTATTGCATGGTAGGTCCACCGTGGTGATGGAATAGCATGACATCTAATCCTTCGCGCTGAATCTCGTTCAAGTATAATGGTTTCATCGGATAGCGCATGTTAAAATCATAGAACTTCACTGTATTACCCGATTTGAATATTTGCGGCAATTGCTCACGTAAGGCTATTTGCTCACCGCTCCATGCCAAAGGATCTTCAGAATTGTAACCATGGCCACGGGCCATAGTCAGTTGGTCAAATGCATTTTGCTTTGCTTTTTCGGCAACTGCCTTTTTTAAGTAATCGCGTAGCATCTGATAACGGTTCTCACCTTCTAAATGTAATGGACGGATACGGGCCGAATAAATATCCGGTGAAATATACTGTTTAGAATCGGCCCGTAATGTCATATAATGATAGTCAGGTTTCAAACTGTCTTGTTTAATATAATCAAACGTTAATCCGAAATCATCATAATAACGGTCGGAAGGGATACTTGATTTTTGCCAATTGGCTTTGGGAGACCTTTTGAAAGCCGAAGATAGATGATGTGCATCACGAATCATTGGAATAGGGATGTCACCTATAAATACGCAACCCTCCAAAGGCGTTTTCTCATTCTCATGCAATTTGACAAGTTGCTCACGAATAGGTTCGGGCCTTTTCCAATCATCAATTAGCAAGTAAGTACCTAAACCTTCTTTTTCTATACTGGTACGATAAGCATCAATTTCACTTTTCGCTTCATCATAACTTTTCTGATCGACTACAATTGCAAAAGTAGTCTTTGTTTTTATACTAGGATGTACAACTGTTTGCGCCTGCATATCCTGTAAGCACAAAGCGGTAATTGCCAAAAGGATGTATTTATTCATATTTATAAACTTAATCTTTTGATTGTCTGTTCAAGCTCTGCTTTTAAATCTTCCGGAAGATTGGCTGTTTGTTGCATCTTCTTTATTTCTTCAAGAATGTGTGGCCGTTGTACAGAATTAGTAAACCAACCTAATGCTTCGGCCATTACTACACGTACTTCCTGTGGATTACCGGCATCACGAATTACATTCAAATAATCATCCACGTGGAAATGGAATGTATAGTTACGCACATTGCGGATTGCACTGATACGTTTTGCTTCCGGTGCAGCTACATCCATCAAGGTCTGATGGACTTTTGCCTCTTGTACAAACATTCTTTCCAGGCTTCTTAGTAATCGTTTTTTCTCTTCGTTTTCATTCAAACGGTCAACTTTTGCATAAAAGTCTTCTATTGTCTTTTCTACTTTCTCTTTCGGATAAAGGCTTAAAGCCTTGTTGGCACTCATTTGTACGCGTAAGCGTTCATTATGTTCGACCAATGCTTCCACAATAGCGGGCAATAAGGAATCGTCACCTACAAATCCAGCATAAATGGCACTTTGGCGAGCTACCATTTCATAAGTATCGTTCAAACCTTCGCGTAATGCTTCGATGAAGTTGTCGTCCTGATAACGGCTCAACAACTTGATAGCTTCCATACGAACCGTATTGAAGCCACTTTCCCGGTACTTCTTCAGGAGCAACGGAGATAATTCCTTTTGGGTATCGGCGTCAGCCAGCATACGCATGGCCAAACTTTGTACATCAGCGTATGGGCTGTTTAACAAATTCTTCCAATAGGCTTTGTCATCTTTGTGTATTGTTATATCGGTACTTAAAGTATTGGCTTCGATAGGAGCAAAACGGAAAGTGGGATCACCAAACAAATGACCTTCAAGTGATACGATTAGCTTATTGTATTGCCCGGCTCGTACACCATGGGACAACAAACCAATCATTTCAATAGTCCAGCGGTCTTGCAATACGTTACGGGTATTTCCTTGTGCTACTAATGTCTGACCGTCATTAAAGATATATTGTCCTGCTATATAGTCGTTTTCGTGAAAAGAACCGTTGTAGCACGCATCAAACATTATCATCTTCGGATTAGTGGAAAGATTTCTCTTCATTAAATCTTCTGTTACGATACGTTCATCAGCGTAGTGAAGAGAGTCTGCTTCCCAGAACTTAGGATTGTCCAAATCTTTAGAAGAACACTTCATTTACTTGTCGTTTTTTTTGCATCTGAATACGTAAGGTGTCTTTGTCACGTTTTCCAACATGGGACATGACTGCATTATAAAGTGTACTCTTCAACATTTTATAACGATTATTGAAATCAGTGCATGCCAATTCATCATTAATAAGCTGCCCTGTTGGCATTCCATGTTCATGAAACATAAATAAGTCAAGATCCTTTCGTTGCAATTCACTGAATAACTTATATTTCATAGGATGTTTCATTCGGAAGTTCCAATGTTTGAATCCCATTTGCCGGCCAAAAGCTAATGGAAAATTCTCCATATATGCTTTTTTCGTCATCCATCCATACAATCAGACAATCGGAATTGTAAGAACCGCCATTGAATGAGAATACTTGATCTAATTGATTATGCTTATCTGCCTTTGCAGCAGCAGCTTTCTTCAAATAGGAGGCAATGGCCGCATATTTATCCCCTTCCTTTTTTTCCGGATACTTGATACGAGCTGAATAAAAAGTAGGATTTAGCTTTTGGGGACTATCTTCTGTTAATTTATAATAGAAATGCTGCGGATTTACTGAATCTTGTTTGATGAATTCAAATTTTAAGTTCAGGTCATCATAAAAGCGGTCGGTAGGTACGGAAGACTGATCCCAAGGAAAGGCTTTCTCATTCATTTTGAATGCAGTAGTCATGTGTTGCGCATTACGTACCAATGCGACAGGCACATCGCCGATTAAAACCAGACCTTCCAATGAAGGGCATTCTTGATATGTTTTGATGATTATCTGTTTGACTTGATCTGGATTTTGCCAGTCACCGCTGATCAGATAAGTTGCCAAACCATCATCTTCAACCGCAGTTTTGTACTGATGCATGGCATCTTTGGTATTTGCATAAGTTTGGTTATCTGTTATGATAGCAAAAAGCGGTAGGTTGTTTGACCAATGGCTTTATGACTGTTGTTTGTGCATTTCCTGCCAATGGCAAAAGAAATGCCAGATATATTATTTTTTTAATCATGGCCAATTAATTTTTAAGTCTGTAATATGTACGGTCGGCTTCTTCACGAAGGTTCTCGGATAAGCTCTTATCTTTTCTCAGTTGATCGCATACCCGAAGGATGTCAGGCTTCCGATAAGAATGAGTGAACCAAGCAAAAGCCTCCAATAAACAGGTTTTTAGCTTTTCACTTTCACTGGAGTCGGTAAGTAAAGCCAAGAGGCCGTCTACACAGGCATGTGCCATATGATTTTTCAGAGAATTGCAATAAAGGATGCGCCAACGTTCGGAAGTTTCTTTGCTTAATAACTCTTTTTGCATGCTACGACTATTATTGGCATTCTCCAAAACCTTACGCATCTCCTCCTTGTCTTGCAACACATAGGTCTCAGCCATTACTTTATCAATTGCCGCCTGTACGGCTGCCTGATCAAAGACTTGAAGCCCCAAACTCACATTAAATGCCACACGCTCGGATAGGTTGTCTTCTACATAGGCTTTGATTTGCGGATAAACATACTCGTTCAGTCCCACATGTTGCATCATACGAACAGAGGTGCGACGAATAAATTCATAGGAATCCGTAATGGCCAAGTGTAAGACTTCCCGGAAGTTTTTTGTCACTAATCTTCTCAAGCAATGCCAAGCAGGTGAAACGTACCATCATGAACGAGGAAGTTTCAAAAGTTTTTCTTAATAAATCAGAAATACCCGGATAGTCATTGCGATAAAGGTTGTGCAAAGCAAAATTCTGTATGTCGGCATAGGGCGACTGTAATAACTCCAACATGCGGGACTCGCTATATGGTTCTTTGAACAAAGCATTGGCATCTACCTCATTGATAGATTGAAAACGTAGAGTAGGGTCACCGGTAATGTGCGATTCGAGAATATTCGTCAATTTAGCCCATTGCCCCACTCGTGCTCCCATACCTAACAGGCCGAGCATCTCGTTTGCCATTTTATCTTGCAGTACATTGACTGAATTGGCAAAAGTAGTTACGCATTTTCCTTCCGACATGATATAACGTCCGGCAATGTAATCTTTTTCCCGGAAATCACCATTATAGCATGCATCGAAAATTACCATACGGCTATTAGGCTTAAACTCTGTAACTTCCGACAGGATAATACCGGTGCGCAGGTCTAGTAAAGAATCTTCTGCAATTACTTTGGGATCATCATAGCCTGCAATCCAAGTAGTGTCCAAACCGTATGTGTTTTTCATCATATCCAGCATTTCGTCGAAAGACTTTTTTGTTGTTTTGCTTTCTACGCGCTAAACCACGATAATAGTACTTCATTGCATCTACATGAGCATTCCACCTATTAGTAGCGGGACTACCGGAAAGATATTGACGTTCGGGCATACCATGCTCATGAAAAATAGACAAGTCCAGATCTGTGCGTTTCAGCATATTAATGACATCGTCCTTGGGATAATCGCTGAAATTATAACGGATGAAACGGGCCCGTCCCTCTTTATCGAATACGCCCGGCATTTGTTCGCGAATAGTAAAGGTTTCCGGTGTCCATGCAGTCAATGAGTTAGAGTAAGAGCCATCACCTGTATAGGAGAAGAATTGGTCTAATTTATTGTTTATCTGGTGCTCAGCCACCACTTTTTTAAAATAGCGGCTGATTTGCGCATGCGGTTCTTCGCCGTTATCAACAGCTTTGACACGTGCAGAATATATGTCACACCGAATTTGCTGTGGAGATTTTATAGCCAAATTATAATAGAAGAAATTATTTTCGACACTGTCCTGTTTCAAAAAATCGAATTGTAGGTCGAAATCATCGTAGAAACGGTCGCTGGGCACTGAAGAATCTCTCCAGTCATTGTTTTTCTCATCCATTTTAAAAGCGGAAGTCATATGCTGGGCTTTGCGGAGCATTGGAATAGGGATATCACCGACAAATACCACTCCTTCCAATTTATCCTTTTTGTAGAGCTTAACAATAACTTTCTTTACATCTTCCGGTTTATTCCATTCATTGTATACGATGAACGTAGGCAACCCTTCCTTTCCTAAAATTTCTTGATAGGCTTTAAGTTCAGCCTCACAAGCCTGATACGTACCTTTATCTGTAATTACGGCAAAAGAAGTGTCCTTTACTTTCACAGCCGGTTTAACAAATGTCTGTGCCCCGCAGAGATAATATGCTGCAGAGCATCAAACTTCCAGTTATTAATTTACGCATGTTTTGTAATATAGATTTCGTTATGTATTATTAGAAATTGCATCCTAAACTTACTGATAAATAAGTACGTCCATCATAATCATAGTCAGAGGTATTTACACGGTCGAATGCTACTTTTGCAAATAAGTTCATACGTCTGTTTTCTCTGACTTGTTGCGAATACGTTATCGACCCGCCAATACGATAGTAATCACAGGTATAATAATTAGTCAGCCCTTGTTGTAATTCGGTTACAGTTGGATAGTCTGCATGGCTGCCACCATATACATATTCACCTCCCAGATTATTGTTATACGCAACATGAACATCTATTAAAAGCCTGCGATTCAAACTATTGCCTAAAACAAATTTTTTTTTTTTTTGCCACCTAAGCCTAAAGATAAATTTTCTGCATTCTGTACAGAATTAGGCATTAAATATTCATCGTCTTGCTTGGTATAATTCACATTTAATTCTGCTTTCCAACTATATTCATTCCCGCGGTTTCTGCTTAATGCATAATTAAGAGAAGCGGTTTGTGCCTTGTACGTAGAACGGATGTTATTATATAATTCCACCCAGCCACTTTGTGATTCAGAGTTATCGCGTTGAGAAATATACTGAATACCATCGATGTTACGATTTGTATATGTGGTTCTCATATAATTGGTATAGTCCTTTCCTTCCTGAATCATCGTTAAAGAAACATGAGCAGTTTTATCTTTTACACCGGCTATTTTTTAGGAGTCGTATAGCTCTGCTGAACAGTTTCCGCTTTTTACATCGTAACTGCCCTCAAGCAGTAAATTGAAAGAGGGCATACTGAAGTTGTACTGGAGAGCTCCACCGAAATGGTCTCCAATATAATTGCTGGTTACACCGCTGCCTATTCCTTTTATGGCTGTTCCCAAACCGTATAATATATAATAGTCCTGATCCACATAAGAGTTGACATTACTCATTCTTGAGTCTTCCTTGATAGAACTATACTTGAAACTTGCACCAAACTTGTGTGAATTATTCAACTTGTAAGTAATCCCCGGCGTCAGTCCCAGCGTATAAAAACGGGTATCCACACGCGGGTCGCGCTGTTTGGCAGCTAATGTAGCTACATAATTACCTTCCAACCCCAATGCCCAATGATTACCAAGTAAAGGAGTAGCTGCACGAAACTTCAGATCGTAATATTGATTTCTCCATTTGCTTAAGTGCTGGTCTGCGACATAGTAAGGCATTCCCCTGAATGGATCGGCAATGGAGGCGTTATATCCGGCATCTGTCAGATTTTTTTGTGCAAAATTAAATGCTCCCCACACATATGCATTTTTCAGATTGATAAAGCCTTCACTGGATACACCTACGATAGCCTCTTTCTGCCCCTCTTGCGGACGGCAATAGTTTCCGTCCTGTAAGTCATATCCCAATATAACATTCGAATAATTCTGAATATCATCGAATGGCATACCGGCAGCATTCTGTGAATGAGACCATAGTCGTCTTGTTTTCAATTGTTCCATAGCGGCGGGAGAGAAGCCCTGTGCCGCTCCCACCATACTTACAAGGCAGGCTATCATTACCAGCAGGCAGCTTTTCATATAGTTCATATATTGTTTTTTCATTGTTCTGTCTTTTTAGTTAATTATTACAATGTGTGATTCCATGAAGGCATTTTTGCTCCATTACGACGCATTACAGGAACAACGCCACGTTCAAAGTCATCCGTACTGTTGTTTGTATCCTGATATATATATGTACCTGTTTCTTCGCGAATAATAGGATTACCTTCTTCGTCTGTGGACAATTTGCGAGCAATACCTAAACCGCAATAAGTAGCTCCTACCCAAGTAATACCTGCATCAAGTACACCGGGGACACGTTTTGCATTCATCTTTGACTCATTGTTTACTGCTTCAACAGCATCCAATACATAGTTAATAGGTATTTTTGCATAATAAACATTGCTGTTCGGTTTGCTAAGATCTGTTGTCTTCATATTTTCATCGTTGACCGGATCCCAAGCTTCTCCTTCAGGAACACGAAAAATCACATAAGCACCTCCGAATACGGATGTCAAATATTGTGGTATACTTCCCATCTCTGCTTTTCCTTGGTAGAAAACATGTTGCATATCATAAGCTGCCTGGTCAGGGAAGTTTGGATTATTCATATTAAACTCAAACTCAGAACTACTGCCGTCTATAGGACTTTGAGGGTTATAGATGTCCAACTGATGGTTAGCGGCAAATTGAGAAATGATGCAAGATTCACCTGGCGCTAACGGATATTCGGTTCCATTTCCTGGAAATTTCCACACACGTTCTCCATATGCATAATTATTACCGTCCGCTTCCGGCCAAATAGGTAATTTAGTGGTAGCTGTACCCGGAGTTAAATTTGCGAAATAAATACCGTCCAAATACAAAATGTCAGCAGAGTTATTGTATATCTCATAGAACTGGTCTCGAAATAGACTCCTCCTTTTTCCGGACGGCTACCGCAATAATAAATCTCCTTGAATATTAATGGGCTCACTTTAAGCCCTTGTACTTCAATATTCAATGCGCTACCATGCTTAAATAATGCCGCATTTACAGAATTGCCATTGATGTAGTATTCATTGTTTTCTGTATCGATCGCTGTACCGGATACTGTTACCGAATAAATTCCGGGGATAATTCCGTCAACTTTCACACTATTATCAGTTACTTCTTTTTACATAATGTAAATCTTCATCGTAATTGTCGAACTTTACAGTCAGATCTTTCAGTGTGGATATATTTTCAACGGTAATATCCAAATATACATCCACTGTGATAGGATTCACTTCTGCTGTGCCAGACATGTCCCTGAACGAATCGCATCCTATCAAAAGGGTACTTGCCAATGTAAACGAATATATTAAATATTTTTTCATAACTTCCTAAACATTATAAAGTGAGTGATAATTCCAGCCCAAAGAAAAATCGGTTATTCAATTGAATATATGAACCCGGATTACGTTTGGATTCTCTGCGCGGATAACTTCTGAACATATTGTTGGCAAAGAAAGAAACACGTAGCATATTGCTAATTTCTTTAGTTACATTCAAGTTAAAACAAAAATAAGGACTGTATGATTCTTTTATAGCATTATTATGACTTACATTATTCAACATATATCCATATCCTGCATCCTTTACTTGCTGGGTAGTGGTATATTTCCCCTTGGGAAACATATTTACAGACGCATCTTCCAATGCTAAATAGCCCACAGGTATAGAATCGTTTCCAAATGTATTCCAATTAGACTGCTGCCAAATAGCTTGTGCTGTCATCGTAACAACAAAACCGATACGCGGGATATTGTGAGTGGCACGTAAAGTCGTTACAAATTGTTGTTTGTAACTTGCATTGCCTTCTTGAGAATAAATGGCCACCGGTTTACGGGCTGAAGCAGCATCTTCGCTATTGTCATAGAAGCTATAACCCTGACGCCAACTCTTAGTACGCATCCATGAGCCATTTATTTGGAAGGCCGTACGGATAGCATCAATACGTCCGATATTCAAATCAAATTCTAAACCTTTAGTTTCTATATTTAAATTATTAGTTGGTTTTGCATAAGTAGACAATACCGGTAGGCTACTACTAAGCTCTATCCCGTTTTCTGTGCGCTGGTATTCATTGTAGATAAATGTATTGAAGGTGTTGAAGGTTTGGCTCATTACATAACCATCCTTCAGACGCTCCTTATAAGCTATTACATTCAGATTGGTTTTACCCACTCGTAAATTAAAAACCGACTTCTGCTTTATGATTTTGGGCAATCTTCAAATCTGAGTTATCTACTTGCCGAACTTCTGTGGTAGTCATAAACAAGCGCTGGCTTTCCGGAATATTTTCATTGGTAAGCTCATTTATATTGATATATTCAAAATATGCATTTTCTGGATATAAATAGAGAAGAGAAGGCATCTTTGCAGCAATACCGTAACCTCCCTGAAGACTTAATAGATTCGGAATCAAATCAATGGATGCATTTACACGTGGCGAGAAAATGCCTCCTACTACTGAGGTATGATCATAACGCACACCAGCCTGAATGTTCAAATCATGCGTACCGCTTATGGACCATTTGAAATTATCTTCCACATATGCACCAAATTGGTTAATGAAAGGAATATCCTTATAGTTACGTGGACGGAAAGATGAATTATGACCGTATTGACTACGATAAGGAGGAGTACTTGGGTCATAAGTTTTTTTCCTTTACCAACGTTACCGTCACTCCGGAAATCCGCACCAATCAAGATGCGGTTGTTTACATGACCGCTCGCCTTGAATAGAGAACTCGTCACTTTAGCAAACAAATTAACTTCACGACTATCGATCTCATAGTGTCCCAAATAGCTGCTTGGTAGATAAACAGCATAATGATTTATGTCTTCCGGTCCAAAATTAGTAATTTGATTACCATTGGCATCATAGATATGCTGACCTGCAAAGTTACTAAGTACCGCACCGTTTGTAGTGGTCATGGAATAAGGAGATGTAGCAGAACTGTATACGGTTTCATAATAACTGTCTTTATCCATATACGTACCTGACAATACATAGCGTAGTGTTTTTTAACCAGCCCTTATTTATATTCCATGTACCATTGGTATTCAAAGTAAAACCTATATCGCGGCCTTCCGAAGCTGTTTTAGTTTGTTCATCATCAGGATTACGTTCACGTTGATCCTTACCATAAATAAAATCAAAGCTGGAATTGGTACGTAACTTATTATTAAAGAAAGTATTTGAATAGAGCAACTTTGTTGTGGCACGCTGATAGTGCTGGTAACTGGATATTGGATTATTCGTATTATAAGCATAATCTGCACTTACATTTAAAGCGCCTTTCTTTTTTCCAAGTTCAAAACCGGTTCCCATAGACACCTGATAGATATTGGGATTGGCTTTTGCTTTGACACGTAGCGGCTCACGACCAGCTTTTTGTATTAATAATTACTGCTCCTGAGGTCAGATCACCATATTCAACAGAAGGGATACCACGAACGATTTGTATAGACTCTATATTTTCAGTAGAAATACTACGAACATCGGTTCCACCAGCCGGCGAGGCACCTCCGGCCAATGAAGCGGGTGTTTCCGTACCACTTAATACCGTAGGGCTCATCGCAGATAGATTAGCATTATTTGAGATGGGGGCACCATCACGAATTATTGCGGTGCCCATAGCATTCATCGGAGCTTCCGGACCACTGGAACTGGAAACTTGACGGATGTTAATCTGTTGTGCCGAACTCATATCTTGATTCTGTGAAATTCCACCTGGCATCAATGACATTACATCATATAAACTGGTCGCTTGCATATGGTCCATAGCAGAGCGGGAAATGTGAGAAGATGTGGATTTGCCTGAACGGCTGTTGGTTGCAGTTACTGTAACTTCTTTCAACTTAAAATCCTCATTCCTCATTGTAAAATTAAGAACCAAATCCTTATTTACATTTATTAAGGTGTCAATGGAGACTTTGCCCAAATATTGAATTTGCATACGAATTTTACCAGTAGGTACGTTTTCCAGTATGTATCTACCATTTTCATCAGAGGTTGTCCCTAGTGCAATTTCAGGAATAGACACAGCTGCAAATTCTAAAGGCAAACGCTTGTTGTTGTGGTCGTACTCATAAACAGTGCCTGTAAGTTTTACTTTGTAATTGTTTTGCGATTTGATAGGGAGGGCAATTCCTATGCAAATAAGTATAAACAAGTATATAATATTACACCCCAAAATACCTTTTTCATAAGTAACATCATATTTATTAATAATGCAAAATTATATGTAAATTTTAAATTAAAAACAAACCATTGTGTGTAACAAAACTAAAATTATTAAAAATACATGTTGTTTTTGTTGGTGCCGTTGCATAATCTCACAGACCTCAACCGTCTGTTGTCTAACAATATAGCAACTGCATTATATTTAGGAAAATCCAATATATATTAGTACTTTATTTAAGTTCCATACATAGTAATACGGATCTTGAGTGATTAAAAGCAAACTGCAAATCTAAATAAAAAAACGGGATGGTTGTAGTTCTGATATGCTATATCTTAATACAACGCAGATAAATACTTATATTTTCATTGATAGATCTAACTAAGTTAAAAAACGGATTTTCTCCAAAATTCTTCTGATAGCTCCGTTCCAGCCTCATATTTATCGCACTTTTTACAGAAGCCCCAGTTCAAATATAAGGAAACTGTATCTCTCTTCGATAAAAGATCTATTTTAGGACGCAAAATTAGATATTACAAAAGATTATAAAAATACCATTTTTTGGGTATAAAAACGCATCTAATACCTATATATAGGTATTAAATATCATTGGCAATGTATGTTCCATTTCATTAAGCAAACAATTTTTTGTATAAAATACAAATAGTACTTTTTTACCCACTTAAAAAGTGCAAGAATGTATAAAAGTCCATGTGTCAGCTATAATAGGGGCATGAATAGGCATCCGTTCCATACCTGTCCCTATTTGAATCGGTCACCCCACAGTGACCGGACATTACTCACCCAATTCGGATTCTCATTACAGTAGGCAACGAAAATCTGTATCAAGTTCCAAAGCCCGAGAATCATTCCATTAAACCTGGCAGGAATTGTGACAACATGTCTGCTTGAAACAGCTACTATTATGGTATCATGCTGTATTGTTATGCTATATACCATGTTCTAAGTCAAAACTCTTTTTTTTTAGAATTGAAGGTTTAAGGCTCCATCCGAAAGTCAATATCACTTTCTCAAAATTCTTTTTCTACAGCACCCTTTGTATAAGTTAGGATGTCTTTCTCTAGAAAATTTTTTGAAATCAGATGAACTCATGTCTCTAAAAATGTTTATATATTTTTTTTAAGAAATTCATTTATGGCATGTGCCGATATCTTTTTGCGTGCACTTTTCTATAACATATAAGTTGCTTGGTACCGGTACCATCGTGTCCAGCCCCATGAAGATATTACAGTCTACCATAAGAGTATAAGCGCCGCTCTCGGCAAGAGGTGCGGAAATGCAGTAATTGGCTTGCTCAAGCAGAGAATCCACCAGTTCTTTTTGTGGAAGAACTGATACTATTGGCCAATTGTTCATATCCTCTTAGATTCAGTTGGGATATGGTCTTTTCGATAGCCGGGATGAATTTCATTCCTGGACCCAGGTTCAAATCAAATCTTTTGTAATAGACAAGAAGCTCATTCCAATCTTTGTACCGTGAAGGTTTGATGATATTTACATTGTCTATACCATGTTGTTTAAGATACTCGCCGGAGGAAAATGCATCTTCTTTGAAGGTCTGTGTGTTTCCATCCGGGAAACTTAAATAGATGGTCTTATATGTGTCTCCAGTGTTGGTCCTTGCAAAAGCTTTACATTCCTCACCTTTGAGATAATATGCTGTGGTGATGTCAAAACCATTACCGCTGGCATCATTGTCATAGCAACAATTCCACTTTACCTTATCAGATGGGAATATACGGCTTATATTCTCTATTTGGGATTTGGTGACATATCCCCCCGTGCTTATGAATGCGCATGTGGTTTCTTTAGTATAATGGTTTATTTCGTAGAAACTCATTGCGTCAATAGCGGATTCAAAGAGATATATGTCTGTAACCTTGTCAAAAGGAACAAAATTGGCCATCCAACAGCTTTGTGCCTTGTCACCACCGTGGCAAAGGCTTTATAATTGGTATTGGTCTCTGCAAAATAGTTCCTCATTTCAAAGTTAAGGATTTCCATCTGGGAGGGTTTGCGGAATGGAAAGCCGATATGATTGTTTTTTCCTACCTGGTAGATGAACAGTCTATTGGCGAAATCCTCCACAGTCTGTGGAGAGAGCTTCCTTTGGACGGTCAAATATGGATTATCCTTTTTGATAGGACGAGGATTCCAATAATTCAAATTGGATTCAATATCATTTGGATTCAGTCCCAGCAGAGGATTGTTTACCGTTTCGGTATCTTCATTGGTGATCTGTTGAGTAGGCATTGGTACACCATCAATGACGAAGAGAGGCTGGGTTCCTCCTGTGACGGAGTTGACACCTCTGATTCTGAAAGTCATTCCGCTTGACAATGAACCGTCTGTGGGGATAATCTGTACTCCGCTGATTTTGCCTTGTAGTGCTTGCAACGTCTGCGTAGAACTACTGTTTACAATATCTTTTATATTCACAGAAGCAACGGCGGTTTGCAATATCACTTTTTCGCTGGCTACCATAGCCTACAACAACCACCTCATCCATCTCTGTGACTGAAGGGTCTAGAATGATATCAAATCTTCGGTTCTTTCCGATAGTGATAGTTTTGGGCTTATATCCCAGATAACTGATGACCAGTTTGTCAGAAGGAAGTACTTGTATCGTGAACTTGCCTTCTAAATCGGTGATTACTGCATTGGTGGTACCTTCGATATTTATCGTGGCACCGATAAGAGGTTCACTCTTCTCATCCAACACTTGCCCTGAAATAGTTACTTGCTGTGCTAATGCTACAGTGAAATGTAGTATTAGAAACAATGTGCTTAATAGTACTTTTCTCTTCATAGTGCAGATATTAAAGTTTATAATAAGGATTAATACAATTAGATTTAAAATGGTAGTGCAAATAAAGCGAATTATAATATCCATGTTTTGACCTATTGTACTTTTCTCTTGACCAAATTACAGACTTTTTCTTCAAAGGTAATCGCTTTCTATTAATTTCATTTATCACCGCGTAAAATTATTCGATTGGACTTTTTATAGTGAGTATTATCATGGGGAGTATTAAAAAGATTGGATATGAAAAATAGTATGTTAAATCATTCTGTTTTCTCAAATATGCAGTGGGGTGTGAGCGCAAGGAAAAATATCTGTAGAAATTGATAATAATGTATTTTATTCAAACTTTCCATTTATCCAAACTCTATCAGTTATCTGCACTTAAATCAGGCTTTGATATTTCAAGAGTTTGGATAAATGATTAAGGATTCAGTCTGCATTAATACCGAACATAGCAGTCAGTGAACGATTGATACCTTACGTTCGCATCGTGCGAAGTCTATTCCTTTCCACACGGTTTTGCGTCCGGCTGAAGATGCACACTCGGCTTGCGCCTTGTTCCTTTGCTGTTTCTTTATACTTGAAGTTCTACAATTCGTTTCACAAAGAATTACCCTGTGGAAGTCTGCCCGCTTTCGCGTAGGGTGACGTTGAAACCTTTATCCAGGGCATTACACCATGGCATTCGCTTTCTCCACAATCCTTTACCCGCACCTCATTCGGCCGCTCTTACAATTGGCCACCCATCGGTTATTGGCTGACGGGAGAGATACGGGCTTACCAAGTTTCGCACAAATAACTGACGACCGACTTAGACTCCGCCTATCCACCAGCAGTGCGACATCCGTGTAGCACGATGTAACAGCGTACTATCCTGACTGCTTGCCTTTTGAATGGCCCATAAATATCCGTGAGCTAATTCATAGTCACGATGGTACGGCGATTCACTTAGGTTACTCATATCAGTCAGCTTTGACATTCTTCGCCTATGATGCTTAGGTTGGAACGTCGTTGTCAAGAGGGCTTCGCACCCGACCGTTGCCAGTCACGTACGCCTCTTCAGGCTACTATTGATGGAACAATAGGTTCAGACACGATGCCGAACAATTACTTGTGTGACCTCTTGGCGCACATTACACTACAAGGTAATGCTTTTATAGGAGAAGTCACATCTGTAAAAAACTTATTATCATGCAATTATCTTACTTTTATCTTAGGCTAAAAGCCCTTATTCAAGGTGTCTGTATCCTATCATCCGCTACCGCTCGGTATCGGATTCCTCCAGACCGATGGCATGGCATATCTCCTCCACCAGTTCAGGAAGGCCGGAGTCTTTCTCCTGACGGGGATCGGGTGGAAACAGCGTGGAACGAAAGACACCCTTACAGACAGGGTCCGCCTCCTTGTTGTAGCGGAGGGTGTTCGGAATGTGTGAGGACAGCAGCCGCAGCCCCATCCTGTGGATGACCCGGTTCCAGGCATCATACAAATTCTTCCGTCCCCTTCTATCCACCATGTTCCAGAACAGCCGGATTCCTTTCAAGTTGCAGTTCCCCCTTGGCGATCAGCTCCTCTTCCAGCACCTTGGTAAACTGCAGGGAACTCTGCATGACGATATTGTCCGCCTTGAGCGGGACAAAGATATAGTCCATCGCGGCAACGGTATGAACCACCCCTCGCTGCGGAGCGTTCCGGGAAGGTCGAAGAGCACGATATCGAAAGTCTCCCCTTTTTCGTCCATATAACGCCGCAGGTCTTCCACCCCCTTTTCCGGGTCGCTTTTGATGACCGGATAGGCAGGCTTACGGATTCTTTCGTACTGCCGGTACAGGTTCACCTTCAGGTCGTCATTTTTCATGACATTCTCCATGTCCCTCTCACGCATCAGGGCGATGCTGTGCTGCGGGGAGTCACAGTCCACAACCGCCACACGCACGTCTTTGCGGTAATGCAGGACACTGGCCAGCAGTACCGTAAAGACGGATTTTCCCACGCCACCCTTCTGGCTGGCGATGGCAACCAACAACTCTTTTTCTTTTTTCATCATACTTCTTTTTCATTAAAAGTTAAACACTATTGTTTCAGAAACAAAAATAATGCTCCCCATCGGGGGGGAGATCCCCTGTCATGGGGGACGAGCCTTTATGACCGGGCCGGGCAGGGACTCCTCCAGAATCATGTCCGTCGTTTCCCTGTATTCTTCCAGATGCCGCGAGACAAGGTGGTTGATGAACCCCTCCAGCGTGACCTTCCCGTTTCTCGAGGCTCCCGCCAGGATGGAGAGTTTCCGGTGCAGGGCGGCGGGAATATGCAGCGACCGACGCTGCACGCCCGCAATGCCATGCAGGTATTCCTCCCCGTAGACGGACGGTTGCATGGGGCCATTTTTCCTTGCGGGACGTATAATGTCGTTACCGGACGTTCCACGTCTCTTCCGGGGACAGGCAGGCGCTTCCCCCATGATCTCACGGATGCGGTCCGCGTCCATCCCGCCAAGACCAATCCGCTCTTTTACGTTCTTTCCTGTCATGATATGCCTTCTTGGACAATGACAACGTTTGATCGGCGAGGTGTTCCTCCCGGCTGTCCGTCCTCATCCCAGGGACGGTAGACCTCACCGAGCAGGGAGGCGATGTCCTCCCCTGTGTTCCTCCATATGGAGTTCCAAGAACCGGATGAGAAAACCGGAGATGCTGCCGCAGCCGGCGGCCCTGACCAGCATGGCGATCCGGCGGTGCAGTCTCCCATCAATGTAGGCGGTCTTCCACTCAGCGGCTCTGGGAGCGGGAACCAGAAACCTCCTCTTGTATTCCTCCGGACCTGTCACTTTCCCTGCCCGGACCTGACTTCCATGACTTGGTATCTCCACCACTGGTTCCAGGGATGGGGAAACGGGAGCTGACAGAAGGTTCCCCGTGAGTCCGACCCTCTCGAGAACGATATCGGAAAGCCGGTTCTTTTCCTTTTCTGAATCCATATTTTAAAATCTTAAATTATTAAATTACACAACTGGTATTGTCTCGGAATACAAAATAAAGGAAGAAGAGAACAGGATGAAACCACCTGTCACTTATAGTCATCCAAAGTCAGTTATTGTCATGATACACATGACGAGGGGGGGGACGCTTCTTCCCATGCGAGATGCCGTTCCGTTCGGACGGTTCTTCCTATGCGGAGGCGACATCAGAGGCCCGTAGTGGTGTGGAAAAGCGAGCGGGATTCCGTTTCCTTGTCCACCGTTCCTTTTTAATCCTTATGGGCAGGCGTGAGAGCGCGCATCCGTCCGGATACGGATTCTTAAATTATCGGTCTATGGGAGTGTAAAAGTATTAATCCGTTAATGGAGAATTATGAAGGAAGACCATAAGGTGTACACGGCTACATTCTCCATTTGCAGAAGTGTAGAAGTAGTAATCCATTAATGAAGATAATGAAGAAAAACCATGAAACATATACGGCTCACTGCCGCTCTCCATTTGTAGATGTGTAGAAGTAACAATTCATTAATGGACAATAGGGCATGTAAAGGGCAGATTTCCCGTATATTCGCCTCCTTATTCCCGAATTATGGGACGTAAGTCATGGTTATGGAGAGATATCCCCTTTTATAGGGAGAGCAACCAGCAAGTACCTGATAGAAATGCCTCGCAAACCACAGGAGAATAGCCATACAATGGATTGATACACAATAATTATTGGATAAATGTGGTCCGCTCCTGCGGAGGGGACAGCAAAGTTGTGTTTTCGTTTAACGAAAACAGGACGGTTTAACGGAGAATACACCGATAAACCGTTACTTATTTCAAGCTCCAGCGTCGCTTTTTACATATCTAACTATAATTCATTTGAAATCACAAAACAGATTGAACCGAATGTGGTTAGTTTGTCTGTTTATTTCATGTCCGAATCATTAGTATGCTATGTTGCAAAGTTCGTATTCATTATGAAAAAATCCGCTTACGAGAACAAGATATTCAGGTAATTTGCCATCCTTTCCCCAAAGAAGTTCGATGTTAAAAAGTTCAGAAAGCGTTTTGGCTATGTCAAATCCGAAGGCTTCGAGTGACGGACGCACTTTTTCCGGGTGTCGGCATGGTGTGCCGCAGTTACGCGTACACTCGTTATCTGAGCAGTGAAGACATTTACCTATATAGGCAAATGAACGCCCTCCATATTTCCGTTCCATATCCAATAATTCGCTCTCGATTCGTATCCGTTCCGGTAAAATGAGTTTTTGTGTATATTCAATCGGAATATCTTTGTCTTCAGGGATTATCTTCGTTGCCATAAGATGTGCATACTTGTATTGTCGGAGAAACGATTCCGTATCAAAATCAAATGGAGGACACCCCCAACTTTTACCGTAATTGGTACATTGTTTGCAAAGTTCAAGAAAATGTGGTTCGTCACGGAATTCGGCGATGTATCCTTCAACAGTGATGTCTGAAGTAAAATTTTCTACAGTGTATATACTCATTGTTTCAAAATCATTGTACCGCATAAGGAGTCGAAACGGATGTTTTCATTTTGGAAAAGTCTGTCAATGTATCCGCTTTTCTGCATTTCAGACGCGGTCAAGCAACTTAAATTCGGGGTATCTAACAATGCTATCGAATCGCACATGGACAACGCGATGTCAAGTTCATGTGTCGAGAACATGATACATTTTTCTCGTCGTGGACAAGCCTACGAAGCAACGCCACAAGTTCGTAGCGATTAGGCATGTCAAGAAAGGAAGTCGGTTCATCAAGGAGAATGATAGGAGTATCCTGTGCCAATGCACGAGCAATCATCACACGCTGGCATTCGCCATCCGACATTTTATCCATCGTGCGGTTTGCATAAGCCTCCATTCCCACCGAAATGAGCGATTGCATGACTATCTCCTTATCTGTTTCTTGCATCCTACCTATCCAGTTGGTATAAGGAGCACGGCCTATGGCTACGACATCTTTGCACCGCAGGTTGGCGATGCGCGTGCGCTCGGTCGTGACGACGGCCAGCGTTTTTGCCATATCTTCGGTTCTCATGCAGGCGATGTCGTGCCCGTCGAGAATGATTTTTCCGGAATAACACCGGTTCAGACCGGCTATGGCGCGGAGTAGCGTCGATTTTCCTGTCCCGTTTCTTCCGATAAGGGCTGTCAATTGACCTTTTTTTATCGTGGCATTTACCTCGTGGAGCAACGAGTTTTCTTTGTAACCTATGGAAAAATGCTGTAATTCTATCATGCGGTGATGGATTTGTTGCGTAAAACCACCCATACGACGATTGGGATTCCCAATAGAGCTGTAATGGCGTTGATCGGCAAGGTGAATATTTTAGAAATGATGTCGCAAAGAAGCAATATCGATGCTCCCGAAAGAATTGTTCCGGGCAGAAGGACATGATGATCGCTATTTTGGAAAAGCATTCTTGTGACATGAGGCATAGCGAGACCTATGAAACCTATCGGACCGCAAAAGCGGTTATCGTTCCGGCGAGCAGCGTTGTCGAGAGAAACAACAGGCTGCGTGAACGCCGAATATTCAGTCCCATTGTTACGGCATATTCCTCTCCGAACAGCAGGAGGTTAAGCGGTTTGATGGTCAGTACAGCCAACAGCAGTCCGGCAAACACCGATGGAACAAGAATCAGAAGTTGTCCGGAGGTGACGTCACCCAAAGCCCCCATCGTCCAAATGACAAAGGCTTTCAGCGATTCCTCTTTGCTGAGGTACTGCAATATCTGCACGACAGCACCTACGCCCGATGAGAACATCATGCCCAGAATCAGGATTACCATGATGTCTTTTATTCGCTGTCCGACGGCAGTTATCACGAGCAACACGACAGCCGCACCCACCCATGCAGCTCCGGCAATGCCTATTGATGAACCGATCCCGGCAAGTACCACGAGTGCCACACCGAGACTTGCACCGGAACTGATACCAAGGACATAGGGACCGGCAAGAGGATTACGGAAGAGGGTCTGCATCTGAAGACCGCTGACCGATAAGGCAGCCCCGGCCAACAGTGCCACTATAGCTTTTTTATGAGGCGTATGTTGAGTACGATTTTTTCCGTGGCACGGGAACAATTTCCCCGGTCAGTGCTGCCCATACATCGCGGATCGGAATGTTGACAGCCCCACGGCCAAGTCCAGTAAAAAAGACCGACCGTGAGCGTAATCAATATGGAGAATAATATAGTCGAACGGGAACGCATCTATTTCAGTTGCTTGTAATACACACACTCTTCCTGCACCAGTTCAGGATGGAATATCTTCACGAGGTCGCGGAGCACGATGTCAGGATTCACGACAGCAGACTCGTAATAGTCGTTACCCCCGGCTGTGTTGATACGGGCGTTGTTATTATACACCTCTCCATTTTTGAAACATCGGGTATCGGTGAATTTCGGACATGATGCCTTCAAGTCGTCAAGGGAGTTCGCCATTCCCCGTTCAACCACATGTCCGCATCCGACGCGAGCAGATATGCTTCTTCTAAGTCAATGGGGATAGAAGCGTTTCCCGTGTTCTTCTGGTAGATATAGCGGCCTCCCGCATCAGTAATCAAGCGGGCTACATAACTTTGGGTTGAAGGCATGAACCACGAGTCGCCATAGGGAAGCACTACCATCCATTCGGCCTTACCGAGAGGCGACTCTTCGAGATAATCGCCGACATACATGAACGGTATGTCGAGTTCTTCGAGTTTGCTTTCCATTGCGCTTGCGCCGTTCACCCCATAGAGCAGAACGAGGTCGGGATCGAGCGAGAGCAGCAACTCGTAGTTGATGTTCCCTTCATAGCCGACATCGCCAATACTGTCGCGGCGGGCTTGGATGTCTGGGTTGGAAATGTAGTCGATTCCCGAAACGCCGGTTATACACCGGACTTCACCGATTGCGTCAAGCATGGCGATATGAGTGGAAGACATCGCCACGATGCGTTTGGCGTCTCCTTTGAGTACCTGTCCTGCAAACCCTTCGGGAACCTCTTCACCGTTGCGGACGATAAACAGCCATGTGGTTACACTGTCCGCTCCCCTGCCAGGGATTCCTGACGGTTATCAGTACGCTTTCCTTCCCGCCCGCCCCTTTGATGTCGAAGCCGGAGGCATATTCGGGAGCATAAAGCAGCAGGTTGAAATCATTGAGTTTTGAACTTTTGTTGTGGCAGCCTGTAAATGCCAGAGAAAGCAACAGAATCAGGCTTAAATTCTTTAATGCGTTCATATTGATGCAGATTATCGTTTACTATTTTTGTTTTTTCCGAACTTGGGTGTTATGCCGATGAATATCTCGAAATTGATGCCCGGCATGGGACGGGACAATACGGAAAGGTATTCTTCATCGAACAGGTTGTTGATGCTGCCCTTTAGCGACAGGTCGGCCCATCGAAAAGAGAGCTGTTTTTCCAGTGTCACGTTATTCATGAAGTAAGGGGGCAGATAGCCCGTCAGGGTATAATCATTACTCGACATGGTATAACGCTGGCTGTAATAACACCATTTGTAAAGCAGGCTCCATGTCCGCCATGACAGACGTCCGGTCACCGTTGCGGAAAACTCCGGCACGTATGGCAACTGTTTGCCGACGGATTGGTCTGCCGGACTCATCGGTTCGCTCTCGTTGATCGAGGGAGTCCACGAGAAAGTTCCGTTCATATCCAGTTTCCAGTCCTTTCCGAGCATTACATCAAGGTGGGCGTTGGTCTCTGCCCCGTAAGCATGTACCTTCTTGAGGTTTCTGGGAGAGAAGAATCCCTTGGTTGTGGGTAGCCAGATGATCCAGTCGTCGATGTGCGAATCGAACCAGTTGATACCACCGCTCAAAGCATATACATTTTCTTTCCCCACCGAGAATGACAACCCCACGTCGTATGTGAAGCCGTGCTCGCTTTTTCAGGTCGGGATTACCGCCCGGCAGAAAATAGAGGTCGTTCAGCGTGGGAAAACGGTAGTTCCGGGAGATGGATGCTTTCGCCACGATATTGCCTTTTTCGACAGTACCCCGTCGATGAAGAAAGCCGGGATAACCGGGGCCCATTCCGTACCGAACATATCCTCGCGAAGAACAAGCGAGGCGGCAAAACGATCGACAGGCCGCCATTTCGCAGAAACGGAACCGGAAAACTCGACACGTCCCTTGTCATACCCGACAACAGCCTTGTTACCTTCCTGCGAGATGATATTTTTGTCCGCGCTTTCCACCAAATGCTGGTGTACGGAAACACCGGCCGTGAACAGCCATTTCTCTGAAGGAGCATAATCCCCGTCCGCACTTCCGTAGAACGTGTTAATCTTACTGCGTGAGCGGGTCATCGAAGCCATTTCGCCGTTTCCCTTGTCCCGCTTGTAATCATAGGCCATCCATGTGTGTATATAGCCGCCTTTTACACCGACCTTCCATTTCTCCCGCACGCGATCCCACGAGAGGACGCCGCGAAACGTCTGCTCCCTTTGGCGGTTCTCGAAGTCCATGTCGTTCCCGTAATCCGTGCTGAGCATCGCCAGTTCCCGGTTGGAATTGATATACCAGGCGTTTAGCCGCCCGTGTTATAATAAATTTCCTGCAAGACGTGCAGATCCTTTGTCGCCTTCGCCCGTGTTATAATAAATTTCTTGTCCTCGTCAAGACGTGCAGATCCTTATAACACCCACGGGTGGAGGACTGCGGTTGCGTTCCGTCGGGAAACTCGTCGAAGGAAACCGATGATGTTCTTGGCCGGAGAAGTGGAGAGCCTGACCAGACCATAGATGTTTCGTTTACCGATGACGTTCTTGTCAGCCGGAGGCATCATCGATAAAGTAAGAAGGGATGGTGGAAAAATCCGTCATGCCCAGCATCGGTTGTTAATGCGCATACCATTCCACGTCAGGTGGAAAGCCACGGTGGATAACTGGCGCGTCCGTAGTTCTTGACAAAAACGGATGAGTTGAATGTCAGCACATCGGCCATAGACAAGGACCTCCCCGTTGTTGGGATTGACCGTAAGGCCGTAGTATTTGGTGTCCTGAAACTCCAGAAAAGGCCGGACGGGAACACGGTCGGCTTCCACCGGCATTCGCCAAATATCGTTGTTGATCCAGTAAAGTGTATCCTGTGTACCGTTGAGCTGGACTTCCGAAGGCCAGTCGCCCAGCTTAAACTTGAACTGTTTCTCTACGGTGAAAGTCTCGGCGTCTATACGATAGAGAGACGGTGCCTCGTAACCGTATGGGCTGCCCCTCGTAACCGCCATCCGTGATGGTCCACATCTTGTTGTATTTGTCCATGACCAGCGAAGTAGGTTGTATGCCGATGGTCAGTTCGTCCACGACCTTGTCCGTCTCCGTGTCGATTTTCAGGATGCGGTTCTGGTACGACCAGCAGTTCACATAGACGTACTTGCCGTATTGTACCATTTGTTCGGTGGAACCCGATTCCATGTCCATGTCTGGACATTCGATATAGCCGGTAATCTCGTATGTCTTGGGGTTGATGATGAAGATACGGTAGTCCCATATCTGCGTCACATAGGCTTTCTCATCCGACAGAAAATGGATATACCGGGGGTGAGGTGAAACCTGTGATACGGCCCACTTCCTTGAAAGTATTGATGTCGATGGCGAAATCACATGCGAGTTGTTCACCACGATCCAGCCTATACCGTCCCGGATAACCATAGACTGGGCCACATCGCCCAACTTGAACCCGTTGGCACGGTAAAACACTTCATTCTCCACTTCGCACGTGGCGGATCGTAGTAGAAAGCGTGGCATTGCTGTACTGGAAATTCCCCTCGTTGGTAATGAAAAAGACCAGAGGCCGATACAGAGAAATCTTCCATCTCTCCGTAATCCCATTTCATGCAACTGCCGAAAACTGGCAGGCAGAAAAGAAAAAAGGCAAATCCGTTGTATTGTTCTGCTCATTGTCATTCGGATAAAAAAGAGTACCCGAATCATTACGGGTACTCTGGTTAATGATATAAGGTTTAATCCTGCTGCGTATATTGTTTGTCCTTCATATTTTGGAAGGTTGGGTTATACCCACATTTCGTCACGCTCCAACTTTCCCCGTAATCATTCCGTTTTCTATAAACTTGCCGAAGAAAGTGTAGTCGGTAAATTTCGTCAAACCGTCAAAAAACAACCCCATGCAAGGTCTCCAACTTCTCCATGGAAAGTGTTTCCTGAGAAAGAGAAGTCGCACTTTTATCTGTAGCGTACCATCTATAGTCTGTAATTTATCACAAGTAATGCCTGTTGCTTTATTAACGAACAACCCTTCACCTCCTACGTGAAGCAATTCCGGAATATCCAGCGATTTACTTTGTAAAGATATTGCTAACGAACCCTCTCCCTCTTTATAATATACAGGAGAAGCTGAACAACAAACTTTGGATAGTAAGGGCAAGTTACAACTGGTAAAATTTCCAGATAAATAGAACTGTCCTCCCACTTCTTTCAAGACTGGCATTGTGATTGAAGCAAACATGGGTATTTGGATATATCCATATCCATCTATGATTTCAAGTCGGGAAATTTGGCATTGCTTCGCATTTGGCCTGTCACATTTAGATTTCCATATACATGTTGAATTGTCGATATGGTATAATCGGTATTGTTGGTGGTTGGCTTACAAGTGAAGTCTTTGATATTCTTGAACGTGATTTCAGGGAACTTATTATTCGTGAGACTGGTGATGACAAAATTTACATTTGACAAATCTTCGGCTGTTTCAATTTTGGAGAGCTGCACCTTGTTTATAATTTCAATCTGGGGCGCTGTTTCTCCGAAGGTTTCAAATCGGGCGTTCGGCAACAGCAGTGTTCCGCTCACATCTTCAAGATAATCCAGCGTGATGCTTCCAAGTGTGGTGATCTTGCTCCAGTCGGGAAGTTGTTTGAGTGCCGTGAAATTCTTTATCTTTATCTGTCCCTTTATCGTTGTCAGTTTGTCCATTCCACCGAAAGCCTGAAGCACGTCATTTCGTTGGGGAACAAAACTACCGGTAGGAGGAGCTTCCATATTGGCTTCCATAATAATACTTCCGTTTACTGTTTCGATTTCCGGAAGGTTGATGGTTTCCAACATCACGGGGACGGTATGGAAATCAAGGCCACCGGTCTCTTTCAGCTTAAGGAAGCTCATGGAAGTCAGCTTGGCAAGATTGTTTACGGACAAGCCCCCTCCGACACTTGTCAGTTCCGGTATTTCCAAAGACGCAATCGAACCGGCTGCTGTGTTCTCTTCATTGAGTCCTTGAAGATTCAGATCCTGACCTACAGTAGTCAGAACCGGAAACTCAAAACTCTGTAACGACGACGCATTGAACATCACGCTTCCTTCAATAGTTGCCAGTTTCTCGAATAGGACATACGTCACTTGGTCGTTATATACCGATATGTCTCCGGAGAGCGTTTCCAATGCTTTCATGGAAATCATGTGAAGTTCCGTAGCTTTCGAGGCGACATCGGTCGAACCTACCTGTAAACCTCCGGCAGAAACGATATTATCCAACCCTGTCAAGTCTGCACCGTTGTAACTGTTACGAATGACAATGTTGCCAGTAACCTCTTTCAAAGATGCCAATGCAGATATGTCAGTGATTTTTCTGCCTCTTCCGCATCAGAGCCGATAATCAGGTTCCCTTGACAACGGTTGTTTTGGTTGCGGCAAAAGAAGCTACCTCCTCGGTGGTCTTCAACTCCACATCTCCGTCAGATTCTATCTCGCTTTTCACGACCTTATAGGTATATTCGCGGGCATCTCCGTTATAGGATGTCACCCGGAAGGTTCGTTCGTTATCCCAGTCCGTTACCGTTTCAGGATCAGGTATGATTGTTGCAGAAGTTGTGTACTTGAATTCCACTTCGGCGTTGTTCAGCGATACCGTATAGGGAACGGTTATTGTTACTGTATTGTCCGTAATGTCGGCCGTGTACGATTTCCGTCCACGGTCATCACGACCGATGTGATGAAATTTTCATCTGCATCTTCAGGTATAATTTCATCGTTTTTGTCACACGCTCCCCAAAAAGAACAAGGATAGGAGCATGGGAAGAAAATAAATTTTCATACTTGTAATTTTTATTATTTGGTTAGATCCTCAAAAGAAAATACCTCCGTAGAAACTTCGCCCAGCCAGCCGCTTTTTTGGCCAGAACACCGCATTGTATTTTGATAAAGTCAATATATTGCAGATTGGCTTCCGTTCCATCGGCATGGATGGCATTGGAAATTTTGAAACCGTTCCTTTGTCCGCTTCCATCCACCGTACTGCCGCCTTCTATCTGGTCGTTTCCGAAATTATCCACGTACCCCCAGTCATAACTCTGATTATCCCAATAACCGGTTTGAGAATCTTGGGTGTTGCGGGCGGCCAGACAAGTGCCTGTCAGGGTATAACTGTTTTCCGAAACCAAGCCGGATAATAATAGTCTTGTGTATGATAAGCGGACAGATAGTCTACCCAGCCGTTTCTACCGTCGGAACTGATCCATTGGACATCCATTTTTTTTTGCCTTCCGGACGGTAATAGGTCACTTCAAAAAATTCTGTATTGTTTCTTCCTTGCCTGCTTCAGATCCTTTCAGTTCGTACCACTCGTCATCCGGCAATCCGTTTCCGTTTATATCTTGCATGACCCATACGATACCCGGTTCGGAACTGCCGTCAAAGGCGTTCCCCTGAACACAGAAATCATATTGGTTACCCGAATTGGGAATACTGTGGTCGAAACCGACGATGATATAACCGCCGAAAGAACCTAAAGAGACGTGCAGTTTGTCTTTTAGACGCTGTGTTGCCCATGCGACAGCCGCTTCAGGGATGTCTCGTTGCCGGTCATACCGCCTATCGTGCTCGTCTCGTTGATAAATTGGCCGGGAGCTGGGGTATATTCATAGACTTTATTCCAGAGCTTGGAACTTCCCGAAGCCAAGAATCCGTCCTGCTCTTTTTTGTCCACACAGACGACTTTTACAGTGGCAGTGACAGCCGTTTTCCTTTGTCGATATTCCTGCTTATTTTTTTCCGTCGGTGTGTCTTCCGACACAGTACAGGAGACGGTGTATTCTCCGGGTGCGGACGGCGTGAACTTGAACATGCGTTCCACTTCTCCTTCCATGACCTGACCGTCCACACTCCACTCAAAACGGGGATTGTCGAAATACTCCAACAACGGACGCAGGAAAACAGGACGGTCGGCAAAGTGTACCTGTCCGTGGATGTTTGCAGGTAAGACGGGGTCGGGAATTTGACAACGTAGGGCATCGTTTCCACGACCTCTACGCTTACGTCTTTCGTTGTTGTCCCATCTATATTGGAAGCGTTGATTGTCACGTGGTATAAACACCGAGTTCTTTTTCATTGAAAGTATAAGTATTCTCGGTGGAAACGATTTTTCCTTCCCGTACCCATTCGATTTTGAACCCTTCGACATCCGAATGCTGAATATCGGGGTAAATGTGTAATCGGTATTCCGGACGACTTTTAGCCCCTGCGAAGGTAGTGCCAGTGAGATGACCGGAGGGGTGAGTTCTTTCACTTCTACTTTCAGTTCTCTTCGGCATAGCCTTCCGCATTGTCTACTCTTAGTTTGACATAAAAATCCCCGCATTCATTCCATGTACGTTGAAGAGACGGACCCGAAGAAACCAGCGTACCGTCTATCGTCCAAGCAAAAAGAGCATCTTCAACATTCTGGTATGTCGGGGCGATAGTCAATTCGTGATCGACCTTGACCGTGTAAATACCGGTCTCGCTGTCAAGTTCTATTATAGGTTGTCCTCCTACTTCTTCGGTAATGACTTCATCCTTGTTGCAGGAGGTAAACAGCATACAGGCAGAAATAATAAAATAGTAAAAACGATGCATGATGTGTGGATTTTAGAAAAATAACAGGGATACCCCCTGACAGAAGGGATATCCTTGTATTCTTTTTATTGTATGGTGATATCATCAATACAGATATAAGCCGGAGTATTCAAACCGTATGCTCCCGGAATCCGAACCCTCGAAGTTGAATTTCACACTTTGCACCCCTTCGGCATTGATTTCCCAATAATCCCATGTCGTGATAGGATCAACCTGTTGTTGGCCGTTACGATAATCGGCTTAAAAGACGTTTGTAGTGCGGATCAGACCGCCATTCGCATCATAACATTCCAGATTCACTTGGAAATACCCTTTCATCTCTTTCAGAGGAGTCGCTACCCCGTAGAACCGGAACTGATTACTATAAGTAATGACACCATAAGTGTAGGTGTTGCAGATCCACAGGCCGACCAATTTCCGGGAACATTGAAATAAAATTTGGTTTAGCCATCCATGCCTGATTGTAAGCATCCACATATCCGTAAACGACACCGAAATTGGAACCGCTTTGTGCCTGGCTTCCCTTATTCTGTCCTTCCGCTTCCACCGCAGTGTTATAGACAGAACATTGGTTTAGATAAGAATACCACCAGTCTCCGGTATTTCCCGACTGATTGGAGCGGATGTTCCAGTTGGAAAGTGCGATGCCGCCGCTGGAATACTCTGTGCTTCCACCTACAGTATTAAACATTGAAAGGAAGAGATATTCTTCCGAGTATTGTCGTAAATGGTGGTTACTTTTTGAGGATACCCTTGGTACGAATAAAGATTTCTCCGGCCGAGGTAGGTCCAAGCACATGCCGGGATCGAAATCATCGAAAGTGATAGTTAAGTACCGTCCAATTTGTCACAGCACGGGTTTGCGAAGTTCCGGAATCAACCGGGTCCATCAAAAAGTCATCGTCGAGCTACAGCCAGAGAACAAGGCGGTTTGCGGTAAATGAACGAGCACCTGCCAGAAAAGCGTAATTTTCTTTTTCATAGGTCACTCATTTTAATGTAAAACATATTATTAACAAACACAAAAAATTCCCGTTCGTGCGGACTTACACGAACGGGAATATGTCTCTTCAAATATTGAATGGCCGATGAGCTATTCCTTATTTGATTACGACCCGTATATCCCGCAGGTGTAAATCTCATTCCGGTCATGGCAGGTCTTCTGACTCGTCCCGGTCATCGTGCCTTCCCGGTATTACACCAGTGGCAAAAGTTCGATGTCCGTTTTTGTGGACTCACAGCAGCGGGTACTGTCCCGGATTTTCACCGGGTTCCCTTTTCATTCGGAAGGCGTAAACCTCCCGAAACCATTTCCCGACTGCAAAATTATCTATATTACATATCAATTCCAAATAATTCATAATATTTATAATAAAACACACAAAGCATGACAACCGTACTGTTTTAATTAGAGCATTCAAGTTTACGACAAACGAAGACGGTAATTATCATACACAATATCCATAAACCAACAAAACAGCTTGCCATTTTTCCATAACAATGCGTTCTGGAATAGATAACTGTTAGCTGCAATTATGCAAGCAAAAAAGCAGACAGAATAATGACTATTAATATCATGCACCAGAAATTAATCCTATAAATTTATGGAAAACAAGTAAGGGGAATGGAAGTTCCGTTGCCGCATGGATGCAGGTGAAGGACCTTCTCTTTTTAACGTTGGATACGCCAATGCACGCCAACGGAAGACTCTGATATTATCTGAATCTTAAAAAAATTTTAGTATGGAACTGACAATTATTGAAACAAGCGCGTATTAGGAGTTGAGAAAGCTGGTCAGCACGCTGGTCGTACAGATGGGCGACTTCAGAAAAAGATTGCCCCGCCTGCGCCGGACAAGTGAATGGATGCGCAGGACGTATGTGATGGACTTATGCCCCAAACACTTTCTGAAGAGTTTCAGCAGCATCCCCTTGAGTATGGCCAGAACGGCAAATGCGTGGCGTCGTGTGCGGGGTGACCTCGCCCGGAGTTGCATTTCCTGCCTATGATTCCCAAGACTTTGAGCCGCATGGCATTGTATTCACCACCGGAAGAACACATTCGGAAGTCTTTCTTTTCATCCGTACCCCTATATTTTCAATCAGTTCGATAGCAATGGGCAATAATTTTACGACACGCCACTCCCGTTTTATACGGTTGCCCATCAGCCATGTACCGCCGTCGGAGTCGGTGGATATTATCGTATGTTATGGCTTTTCAAGTCCACATAGGGGAAAGGAACCGGTGAAGCACATGAACAGGAACATGTCGCGCATGGCACGCTGGCGTTTGTATCTCGGTTCTATATGGATTATCCTTTGCAGTTCCTCTTCGGAAAGGAAGAGCACCTCTTGTATTCGGGCATACACTCCGGGCGAGTACGAACGGACGAACCCGTATCCAGCCTTTTTCACGCATTATGCATCAGCCACTTCAAGGTGACACGCCCGGGCAGTGGAGTTTGCCAAAGCACATGCCGAGCATCAGTTGTAGTAATCCTCGATGAATGATTTCTCGAAGTTCTTCGATGACAATATCCCCTCTGCATTCTTCTTGCTTTCATGAAAAGCAGGAGACTCTTGTAATCGGCAACCAGACCGTAGGTGCTTTCGGCTTTCTCTAACTGCCGATTTTCTTTTTTATACGGTTCCAGCTGTTCCCTGAAAAGGTTCATGGGGTGTGGCATTCTCTGAGAAGCCATTAGCGGTTATAGACTTTTTCTTGGCTGTACCAAAACTGTCGTGGTCGCAGATGTACTGGTAGTGCCTGGTGATTTGCGCCTTGATATTGTCAAGCTCTGATTGTGAGTGTACGGGCCTCCTCCGGACTTGCCTTTTTGGCGGATTGGTTTGACGTCCCACAAAGCGAGGGACACTTCTTTCTTACAACTGAAACCGGCTTGGGACCCCATTGATGGTATTACGGCCCATAATCCAATTGTCTTTCCGTTTTTTACGAACTGTTTATTCTCAAAACATAGCTATGTAGTGCGATAAGAAGCTAAGAGAGATTCCACCACACAAAAAGCATGGCATCTCCTTGTCGTATCTCGCCTTTATACTTTTGGCATAGTAGTCTACCGGATCGAATGACAAGGACCTATCCCATACATAAACCAATTTAGACTGCTATGTTATTTTTTTGAGGAAGAAGATGGAATGAGACCAGATACCCTCTTGCCCCAAAGGCTGACTGTAAAGTCGATTAAATGTAGAAAAAATTGCTTTTTTGTCACAAGTAAAGTGTATATTTGCATTGAAAAATCGTTCTTTGACGGGGCAAAGAAAACAGAATGATTGTAATTCGCTCGTTTCTAAATCGTTACCTGATATAATTAAACAGAAATAACTGTTTAATTTTCAGTCAGATAGATTGTGATGTTTC